>Ga0302250_1000733_pt1 | contig 28948 bp, 21 predicted proteins | sample AAG_RA_Asp_MG_FD_193536 | JGI IMG/M metagenome (GOLD analysis project Ga0302250, IMG submission 193536) | Enriched activated sludge microbial communities from anaerobic digester in WTTP, New Holstein, Wisconsin, United States - AAG_RA_Asp | ecosystem: Engineered > Bioreactor > Anaerobic >... | reverse complement strand
CTGCGCCTGTCCGAGACGGGACACCTGGTGCTGTCCACATTGCACACCAACTCCGCCTCCCAGACGATCAACCGGGTGATGGACCTCTTTCCGGTGGAGCAGCAGGAGCGGGTGCGGGGACAGTTCGCCTTCGTGGTCGAGGGGATCCTGTGCCAGCAGTTGCTGCCCCGGATGGACGGACGGGGACGGGTGATGGCCCTGGAACTGCTGATGCCCACGCCGGCCGTCCGGAACCTGATCCGGGAGGGGAAGATCCACCAGATCTACTCCCAGATGCAGATGGGCCAGGGCCGATCGGGAATGCAGACCCTGAACCAGAGCCTGCTCCGGCTGGTCAAGGAGCGGTTGATCACGAAGGAGGAGGCCCTGTTGCGGGCCGGGGACCTGGAGGAACTGCAGAACATGATGGCCCAGGCCGGTCTGTGAGGGCGGGAACGGGCGGCCCGGTCGGGCAGGAGGGGTCCGGATGGCGAAGTTCCAGTACGAGGGGACGACCCGGGAGGGGCAGTTCCGGAAGGGGATCGTCGAGGCCTCCAACCTGGCCGAGGCCGAGGCCCGGGTCCGGGCCTCGGGGGTCCAGCCGACCAAGGTCTCCCGGGCCTGGGGACAGATCGAAATCACCCTTCCGAGCCTGGGAGGGGTCAAGACCAAGACGCTGGTGGTCTTCACCCGGCAGTTGGCCACCATGATCGACGCCGGCCTGCCGCTGGTCCAGTGCCTGGACATCCTGGGGAGCCAGGAGCCCGACCCCCAGTTCAAGAAGGTGATCCTCTCGGTGAAGGGCCAGGTCGAGCAGGGATCCACGCTGGCCGATGCCCTGAAGAAGCATCCCAAGGTCTTCGACACCCTCTTCGTCTCTCTGGTCCAGGCGGGCGAGGTGGGCGGCATCCTGGACACGATCCTGAACCGGCTGGCGTCCTACACCGAAAAGTCGATGAAACTCCGCCAGAAGGTCCAGGGGGCACTGAAATACCCGTCCTTCGTCCTGATCGCCGCAGGCGGCATCATGGTGCTGCTGCTGGGCAAGGTGATCCCCTCGATGGCGGGCATCTTCAAGGGCGTCGGCAACCGGGAACTGCCGGCCCTGACGCAGTTCGTCGTGAACCTGTCCAACAAGTTCCTCCACAATGTCCCGTGGTTCGCCCTGGTGGCGACGGCGCTGATCGTCGGGTTCGTGCTGTTCAAGCGAAGCAGGACCGGGGCCTACCTGCTGGACCTGCTGCTCCTGAAGATCCCCGTCATCGGCACCCTGGTGCAGAAGTCCTCCATCGCCCGGTTCACCCGGACCCTGGGGACCCTGGTGTCCTCGGGCGTCCCGATCCTGGACGGCCTGGACGTCGTCGCGAAGTCCGCGGGCAACCGGGTGATCGAGAAGGGCATCCAGTACACCCGGTCCAAGGTCGCCGAAGGAAAGAACATCGCCGGCCCCCTGGACGAGGCCCGCATCTTCCCGAAGATGGTGGTCCAGATGATCGCCGTCGGCGAGTCCACCGGCGCGATGGACGTCATGCTGACGAAGATCGCCGACTTCTACGACGACGAGGTGGATGCCTCGGTCGAGGCCCTGACGTCGATGATCGAGCCGATGCTGATGATCGTCATCGGCGGCATGGTGGGCTTCGTGCTGATCGCGATGTACCTGCCGATCTTCTCGATGGCCGACAACCTCTCCGGGACCGGGAAATAGGCCGTGGCTTCCCCATCCCCACGGCCCGGGACGTCCTCTGCCGCAGGCCACGACTACACGCCGGCAATCCTGTCGGGTAACCATGGCCCGAGCCACCTGGAAGACCCCCGGGCCCCCTGGGTGGTCGCGGGTCTCCGGAGGAAACTCCTGTGGATGTCCTGGCTGCGGATCGCCAGCCTCCTGGTGCTGGTGGCCGCGACGGCCTTCTTTGCCGGGGGCGCGGGGGGGTCCCTCCTGGAGGTCGTCCGGGGAACCCTGATGCGGGTGGCGCTGGTCTGGCTGGTGCCGGCGGCCATCTGGTTCCCGATCCTGATGGTCATCCGGACCCACCGGGGCCTGGTGGCCGTGGCGATGGCCCAGTCGGTCCAGGATGCCCTGCTGTCGGCGGTGCTGGTGGCCGCGACCGGCGGGACCGGATCGGCGTTCACCTTCTTCTTTTCCCTGAACATCATCGTGGCGGGCATCCTGGCCCGGCGCGCCGGGACCTGGTTCGCCATCGGGCTCTCGGCGGTGCTGATGGGCCTGATCGCGTCCCTGGAACTGGGACTGGTGCGGATCCCGGCGTTTCTGGGCGAGGTGCTGGCCCGGGGATCGGCGTCGTCGGTCCTCTTCTCCCTGGTGCTGAACCTGGTGGCCTTCGTCAGCATCGGGATCCTGTCGGGCTTCCTGCTGGCCCAGATGCAGCGGGCCGACCTGCAGCGGGAACGCTACCGGACCAGCCTGGAGGACCTCCGGCAGCTCCACGAGTCCATCCTCGCCTCCCTGAACAACGGCGTCATCACCTGTCGCCTGGATTACCGGGTGCTGCACATCAACCGGTCGGCGGAGCAGTTGCTGGGCCTGGACATGAGGAACTCCCGGGGCCGGGTCCTCTTCGACCTGGTCCCGGACATGCAGCCCCTGGTGGAGCGGGGGCCGGGCCCCTTCGACTTCCGGTGCGTCGCGGCCGACGGGACGGATCGGTGGCTCCAGGTCGGCGTTTCCCCGTTGATGGACCGCATGGGGGAGCCCATCGGGCGGATCCTGGACCTGGCCGACGTGACCCATGTCCGGCGCCTGGAGGAGCAGCGGAAGGCCGAGGAGCGCCTGGCGGTGATCGGGAAACTGGCGGCGGTGGTCGCCCACGAAATCCGCAATCCCCTGGCGGCGATCTCGGCCTCCGCCCAGATGATCCAGGCCTCCCTGTCCGCCGGGGGCGAGGAGCAGCGCCCGCTGGAGATCATGATTCGCGAGATCGATCGGCTGAACGAGTGGATCACGGAACTGCTGGACTACGCCAGGCCCCGGACCGGGGAGTGGACCGAGGTGGACCTGGGGGACCTGCTGTCGGAGGTGCTGGAGGTGGTGCGGGGGATGCCCCGGGCCGACCTGCACCGCATCCGCGCGGACCTGGAACCCGGGGTGGTCCTGGCGGGGGACCGCCATCGCCTCTACCGCATCTTCCTGAACCTGTGCAAGAACGCCGTGGAGGCGCTGGATCGCCCCGGCGAGATCGAGGTGTGGATGCGCGCCGACCGGGAAGGGAACCCGCCGGCCGCCGTGGTCCGGGTGATCGACAACGGTCCGGGAATCGCGCCGGACGACCTGCCGAGGGTCTTCGACGCCTTCTTCACCACGAAGGCCCGGGGAACCGGTCTGGGGCTCGCGATCGTGAAGCAGGCATGCCAGGAGCACCGCGGGGACGTGACGGTGCGGAGCGTGCCCGGGTTGCGGACCGAGTTCGAGGTGCGGCTGCCCCTGGCCTGACCCGGGCTCGAGGGAGGGACGGATGCATCCCGGGGACTTCGAACTGGAGTGGTCCCGGTCGGGTCCCGGGATCCGGCTCCGGGGGAGCCCGCTCTGGTTCGACGCCTGGCCCGATCCGGGGGCGGGGTTCCTGTCGTCGCTGGATGCCCTGGCCGGAAGGAGGGTCCGGGGACAGGTCCTCTGTCATCCGGAACTGGCGAGGCTGCTGGAGGCGCTGCGCCCCGGCGTCCGGGCCCTGCCGCTGGCGGGGACCATCGGGCTGGGACGGTTGCGTCTGGCCGCCCGGGCCACGGGCACCAGTCCCGGATCCTCCTGCCTGCTGGTCGAACGGGGGGCGGATCGGCTGCTGTACCTGCGGGAAGGGGACGAGGCCTCCGTGGAGCGGGAATGGAACGGGGAACCGGGAGTCCCGGTGGACACCCTGCTGTGGTGCTCCCGGCCCCGCACGTCAGATCCGGAAGGGGAGGGGAACGGCGAGGCGGTCCTGCATTCCGGGTTCCTCGAGGAGGCCGCCGGGGGACAGGACCGGGCGATCTGCCTGGTCCTGGACGGACTCGGAAGTGCCCTGGAGATGCTGGGCCGTCTCCGGGAGACCAGGCGCCCGATCCGGGTCCCCCCGGGGATCCGGGTCCTTCGCCGGGCCGGGATTCGCCAGGGCCTGGACCTGCCGCCGGTCCGGGACTGGAATGGCCGGTCGCCCCTTCCGCCTGGGGCGGTGGCCCTGTGGGTGGCCTCCGGGAAGCGGACGCTCCCCCGGGCCTGTTCCCTGGGGGAGGTGCCGTGGAGGCGGGTCGTCCTTTCCGGGGCCGGGCCCGGGCTTTTGGCCCGGGCGTTCCGGGCCGTCGGCGCGGTCCGCCTGGCGCTGTCGGGCCCCGGGGCCCCGGTCATGCAGCGGAGTCTGGCCGACCTGGGCGTCGGGGCCGAGGTGATCGGCCCCCCTCCGGATCCCTCGTTGTTCTGACGGGGAGGATCAGGCCCGCCTGCGGCGCCCGGCCGCCGCCAGGCTGGCCAGCAGGAGCACCAGCAGGACCGGCGGCAGCGTTCCGGAGGATCGCCCGGACATCGCGCATCCCGACTTCCCGCCGCCGGTCTCGACGGGAACGCAGGCCCCGTAGCGCAGCACGGTTCCCGAGGGGCAGGTGACCGGGGGAGGCGTCACGCTTCCCCGGTCCTCCTGGTCCGCCGTTCCACCCCGGTCCGTCGGGCCGGCGGGAACGTCCTCCCCGGGGCCCGGGTCCGGGGGCGTGCCGGCCCGGCAGCGATGGCTGTCGTCGCAGTAGAGCCCCTCGCCGCAGGAACCGCAGGAACCCCCGCATCCGTCGTCGCCGCACTGCTTCCCTTCGCATCTCGGCTCGCAGGGCACGAGGCACTGGAAGGTCTCGGTGCAGATTTCGGGACTCCGGCAGACGCCGCACACCCCGCCACAGCCGTCGTCGCCACACTGCCGGTCCTGGCAGACCGGCAGGCAGGCGGGAATCGTGCAGGAACCGGGCCCGGCGTCGCAGACCTTGTCGGAGGGACATTCGCCGCAGGAACCCCCGCAGCCGTCGGGTCCGCATTCCCGGCCCTGGCAGTTCGGCTGGCAGGACCCCGGCAGGCAGATTCCGGCGGCATTGCAGGAGAAGCCGTTCGGGCAGTCGCCGCAGGAACCCCCGCATCCGTCGTCGCCGCACTGGCGGTTCGTGCAGGCCGGGGTGCACTGGGCCCCGACGCACTGGCCGTTGTACTCGTTGCAGACCTCCCCCGGGGGGCACGTCCCGCAAAGCCCCCCGCACTTGTCCGATCCGCACTCCCGCTCGAAGCAGGCCGGGGTGCAGGGTTTGTCGATGCACTGGTTCCGGGAGCAGATCTTGCCCGGCGGACAGCCGCCGCAGGACCCGCTGCAGCCGTCGGATCCGCACTCCCGGCCGGTGCAGTCCGGCGTGCAGACGCAGATTCCCTGCCGGCACTCCCACTGGTAGGTGGCCGTGCAGGTCCCGCAGGAACCCCCGCATCCGTCGTCCCCGCAGTCCTTGCCGGTGCAGTCGCAGGGGCATTTCCGGGGGAAGGTGCCCGACGGGTCCGAGGTCTGGCTGCTCGTGCAGGTGTATTGGCCGGAGGACCATCCGCACCAGTTCGTTTCGCAGTACCGTTCGCAGAGGACCCCGTTGTAGCAGTACCGGACGTGGTCCGCGTCGTTGCAGCACCCCGTGGCGGTGATCGTCACGCAGGTGTTGGAAATCCACTTGTCCCCGCCGGGACACTGGGCCGTCGCCTGCCCCGGCAGGACCAGGACGGCCGGGATCGCCACCATTGCCAGGACCGGGATTCTGGGCATTCGACATCTCCCGTGGACGCAGGAATCGTACGGGAACTGGGCACTTGCGCGCAAGACCGCCCGGACCCGGAACACCGGGCGGTACCGGGTCAGGCGAGGCGCAGGAGGACCGCCTTCAGGTAGCCGTAGAACCTCCCGGTGGAGGAGACGGAGACGTGCTCGTCGGGGGAGTGGGCGCCCCGGATGTCGGGGCCGAAGGAGACCATGTCCATTCCCGGCACCCGTTCCCCGATGACCCCGCACTCGAGCCCGGCATGGATCGCCGTGACCAGGGCCTCCCTGCCGGACACCTTCCGCCAGGTCTCCCGGCAGACCTGGAGCACGGGGCTGTCCAGGTTCGGCCGCCAGCCCGGGTACTGCCCCACCAGGTCGGCGGTGCCGCCGGCCAGTTCGGCGGCGGCCCGGATTCCCTGCCGCACGGCCTCCATGGCCGTTCCGATGAAGGAACGGCTGTTGCAGACCACCTGGCACTCGTTTCCCTCCAGGGTCACGATGGCCAGGTTCGTCGAGGTCTGGACCAGTCCGGGGAACTCGCTGCTCGTCGCCAGGGGTCCGTGGGGAAGGGCCAGCAGGAGGCGCAGCAGCGTCCCGGACCCGGCCACCGGCAGGTCACTCGCGGTTGTTTCCGAGACCCGGATTTCGAGCCCGGGATCGGCAGCCCCGAGTTCCGTTCGCATCACCCCGGCGAACTCGCCCACCCGAGCCTCGAAGGAAGGGGCCAGGGACCCGGGGACGAAGACCACGGCCCGGGCCTCCCGGGGGATGGCGTTCCGCTTGCTGCCGCCGTTCAGCGAGGCGATTCCCAGGCCGTCCCCCGGGGCGGCGAATACCAGGGCCCGGGCCAGGATCTTCAGGGCGTTGCCCCGGTTCTTGTCGATGTCCAGCCCCGAGTGCCCGCCCTTCAGGCCGGACACGGACACCTCGAAGCGGCGGGCGTCCGGGGGTGCCGGAGTCCGGGTGACCGGCAGGTGCAGGATCGAGTCACCACCCCCGGCGCATCCCACGAAGAGGGTCCCCTCGTCCTCGGAGTCCAGGTTCAGCATCACGCGTCCTCGCAGCATGTCCCCCTGGAGGCCGAAGGCCCCGGTCATGCCCGTTTCCTCGTCGATGGTGAACAGGAGTTCCAGGGGGCCGTGGACCGCCTCGGGGTCCTCGGCGACGGCCATCGCCGCCGCGACGCCGATGCCGTTGTCCGCTCCCAGGGTCGTCCCCCGGGTCCGGATCAGGTCCCCGTCCACCCATGCGGGGATGGGATCCCTGCGGAAGTCGTGGCCCACGTGGGAGTGCTTCTCGCAGACGATGTCCAGGTGGCCCTGGAGGACCACCGTCGGGGCGGCTTCGTGACCCGGAGTGGCCGGGACCGCGACGACGACGTTTCCCACGGCGTCGGTCCGGGTGTCCCATCCCTTTTCCCGGGCCCAGGACAGCACGTACTCCCGGGCTTCGGCCTCATTGCCGGACCCCCGGGGAATGGCCAGCAGGCGATCGAAGTGCCGGAAGAGGATCGTCGGGGAAAGAGCGGCGATTTCGGACATGGGGCCTCCTGTCGGGTAGGCTGGCGGTGCCAGCGGCGGACTGCAGTCTATCACCATTCCTCCTGGTTTCCCGCAAGGCCGTTGTCGGCCGCTTGTCACCAAGTTGTTGCCTTCCGAACAGGGAAATGTTGCAAGGGCTCTCCATCATCGCCGGCGAACCGGGCGTTGCACGCGGGGTCCGGATTCTTTCCCCCGGAGGCAAGGATGGTTCGCAGCGGCGCGGCATCCCTGATCCTGTCCCTGTGGTTCGCGGCAATCCTGCCGGGGACGCAGGCCCTGGCCCAGGAGCCCCCGGCATCGGGGGCGAAGGCGCCGGCGGCGGAGACCCCCGGGGATCCGGGGAGGCCTTCCGCCGCCCAGGGAACGACGGCGAGGACGCGGCTGGCTCCCCAGGGACTGCACGCCGCACTGGTCGGCGAGGGCCTGCGATGGGAGGGCCCCTCCCTGCCGCGGCACCAGGTCCCGAAGCCCCTGGCGGAACGCTGGCGGACCCAGCCCTTCGAGGCCGGTTACGTGAGCCCCTACTTCGAGCCGATCCTGTTCGTGCGGCCGCTCTACGTGACCACGCGGGAGGATTCCTTCATCGACGGAACCGGGCGGGCGCGGTCGAGCAGGGAACTGCGGCGGACCTTCCTGGGCCACCGGGAGGGTTTCGTGCTGGAGAACGTGGAGACCGGATTCCGGGGGAGGGTCAACGACCTCGGCCTGCACTACGGGATCGTCATCGAGTGGGTCCCCAGGGAGAAGGACGGCACCAAGAGCGAAAGCGACTTCCTGAAGGAGGTCTGGATCGGGTGGAACCGGTACTCGGTGCTGGACATCCAGGTCGGCAGGCTCAAGCTGCCCGCCAGCCAGGCCAACCTCAAGCCCACCGCGGCGTTGCCCCTGGTCTACCGGCCCCTGCTGGACACGCTGCTCCCGAAGCGGATGATCGGCGCCTCGGTGTCCCTGTCGGATCCCTGGAAGGTCGCGGTGCTGACCGGCGGGGTGTTCAACACCTCGAAGGAGGCCCACGAGCAGCTCGCTGACACCCGGTTCCTGATGGGTTCCGGCCGGCTGGTGTTCCACGTCGATCGAATCCTCGACGCGGCGGGGATCGCCACCGGGGACTTCTTCGACCTGTCGCTGGGCGGCAGTTACGCCTGGGCGAAGGAGAACTACGACCCCAGGACCGAGATGCGCTACCTGGGCGTGGACGCGCGGCTCAAACTGTCCATCGTCACGCTGGAAGGCGAACTGCTCTTCAAGGACTACTACGGGGAGGGGACCCAGGCCGGCAAGGCCTGCCGCGGCACGGGATGGCACGCGGATCTGGTGATCCAGGCCTGGCCTTCGATCCTCGACCTCGTGTTCCGCGTGGAAGAGGCGGACAACAACGACCAGATCCGGGTGGATTTCGCCGACACCGCGGGCCTGGCGATGGACCAGAAGAAGATGTGGCTGACCTTCGGGGTCATGCTGCACCTGGCGCGGCAGGTGGACCTGGCGATCAACTACGTGAACCGGAGGGAGCGGGAGGGACGGTCGTTCCAGAACGACATGTTCCTGACGATGCTCCAGGTGCACCTGTAGTACCGGAAGGATTCCTGGCATGGCTGCGGAGGAGGTTCCATGTTGCGCACGCAGGGTTCCCGGCTGCTGATCACCGTTCTGTGGCTGTCCGTCGCGGGAGCAGGTGGCTGCGCGTTCCAGGATCGGGGCGGGGGCGGGCCCGATCAGACGGGGTCCCCCCGGGACGTGGCGGGGGAGACCGGAACGCCCGACGTCGCGGAGGTCCCGGGGAACGACGCGCCGGTTGCCCGGCCCGTCGGGAGCCCCGAGGGAGGAAACTGGAATCCCGACGCGGACCTGGCGCCGCAGCACGTACACATCACGTTCCGGCACGACCCGTCGAACACGGTGACCCTCCAGTGGGAGACTCCGCGGAAGGATCCCGCGACCTACGTCCCCAGGGTCTGGGTCGTGAAGGCCTCGGAGGTACCCGGGGCGGACCCCGCGCGGTTCGACGACGATCCGGCGATCCCGGTCGATCCGGCGTGGGTCCACGAGGGGGTGGGGGCCCCCTACTGCCAGACCTGGGCGTGCGACGAGGACACGATGGAGGGGCTGATCTGGACGGTCGACCTGACGGGACTCGACCCGGACACGACCTACTACTACCGGGTCGGGACGTGGACCTCCCTGGACCCCGCCACGGGGGTCTTCCGGAGGCCCAACGTGTCGCCGGCCTACCATTTCCGGACGGGCCTTCCGAAGGGGTCCCGGCAGCCGTTCCGGTTCCTGTGGGGATCGGACAGCCAGAACTGGATGGACGACGTGGGCGAGCAACTGTCCTTCCTCCGTTCCAACACCGCCCGGGGGATGGGGTTCTGGCTGTTCGGCGGCGACCATACCGAAGTGGGCATCCAGGAGGAGCTCTGGGGCTGGTTCGAGGCCATGGCTCCGCTCCTGCGCCACTTCCCGTTCATTTCCGTCCGGGGGAACCACGACATCCTGCCGCTGGTCCTGTTCGGATCGTTCGCCTTCCCCGAGATGCCTTCCCTGGACGACGACCTGAAGCGGGGCGCGTGGTCCTTCAACTACGGCAACCTCCACATGGCGGGGATCGACAGCAACGGCGAGTATCTGGTCGAGCGGCAGGCCGCCTGGCTGGAGCAGGATCTCGCGGCGGCCTCCCAGGATCCGGACATCGACTGGAAGATCGTGGCGTTCCATCACCCCGCGTACTCCTCCTGCAACGTCCACGGATCGACCGACTACATCCAGCGGCTGATCGTCCCGATCCTGGACCGCTACGGAGTGGACCTGGCCTTTTCGGGCCACGACCACAACTACGAAAGGACCAAACCTCTGAAGGGCGGAGAGATCCGCGACGCCGGGGACGGCACGGTCTACATCGTCGCCGGAGTGTTCTACTCGAAGAAGGCCTATGGCAACGGGAAGTCGGACTTCACGGTCGTCTCCTACGACGGGGAGATTCGGAACTACGTGGTGATCGACGTCGACGGCCGAACCCTCTCCGGGACTGCCTACAACGGGGCCCACGAGGTCATCGACACCTTCCGGTTGACCCGGTAGCGAACGCCCGGGGGCCGTTTCGTGACGGAGTCCGGGGTCTTCGCGACCGTTCCAGGGGATTTCCATTCTTCACGCGGGCATCGGCGTCCGCCTGGGCGCCCGGCCGGCACTCCCGCCCGGCGGCGGACTGTGCAGCCCCGGCAGCCTGCCTTGCAGAGGAAGGGCTTGGAGGCTATTCTCGAACCGCCGTTGTCTGCGCTGGATCGGCCGGGAACCCCCGGCCGGAAGGAACGTGTGGGAGGTCAGCATGAGGGTGGGGATCGTCCGCTGGGTCCGGCTGCTGCTGGTGGGAGGGATCTGCCTGTCGGGAGCGGCCTGCGCTCCGGGCCTGTGGGACCGTTGGCAGGGCAGCGGGGAGCGTTTCGAAGGGAGGCTGTTCCAGGTGGCCCTGGAGTTCCAGAAGAAAGGGTCCTTCGCAGTGTGGCTGGACGATCGCGGGGCGACCACTCGCCTGGCGATCTGCAACGTCGTCCAGCAGAAGGATGGCGGGATCGAGTTCCAGATCGATCCCGAGACCCCCGCCCTGGACTGCTCCGAGATGCGCCAGCCCCGGACGGTCCGTGGTCGGATGGGGGGACACGTTCTGGCGGGGGACCTGCTGGATGCCGCAGGCAGGCCCGAGGGGAGGATCCGGGCCCTCCGAATCCGGGAGTAGGGATCGGGTCCAGGATCCGCCGGGGGCGTGAGGGAGGTGGTCAGTGGCCAGATTGATCTACACCGGGGAGGACGGCACCGAGCAGACCCTGTTCCTGGGGGCCGGCCGTCCGGTCGTCGTGGTGGGACGCCAGCAGGATTGCGACCTCCGGACCCGCAACAACACCGTTTCCCGGGTTCATGCTCGGTTCCTGTGGGAGGCCGGGGTCGTCCGGGTGGTGGACAACCGCAGTGCCAACGGGGTCTGGGTGGGAAAGGAGCGCGTCGCCGAGGCCGAACTGGAGGACGGGGAGAAGGTCTTCCTGGGGGCCATGCAGATCACCGTGCGACTGGACCCCGAGGACCTGGAGGCCCGGGAGGAGGCCACCGAAGAGGGCCCTCCCCCGGTTCCGGAGGTTCCCGTCGCCGCGACTCCCGGACCCCGGGGGACCGAATCCTGGTCCCGGGCGCCGGTGGAGGGCGGACCGTCGAGCCCGATGGAGACCATCGGGTACGCTGACGCCGACGTGGTGCTGGAACCGGACGAGGTGGTGTTCCGGGAAGAGGGGGCCCCGCCCGTGCCCGCGGCTCCGGTGGCCATCGGGGAGGCGGTGCGGGAGCCGGAACGGCGGCCCGAGGAGGGGCCGGAGGAGTCCCTGAGAAAACGCCTGGCCGAACAGGAGGCGGCCCTGGAGGAGGGACGCCAGCGTCTGCGGCAACTGGAATCGCAGGTCGAGGACCTGACCCGCGTGGTGGAACACCAGGCCGCCGAGTTGCAGGAGGCCGCGGTGCTGCGGGAGCGGCTGGCGGGCCTGGAGCGGTCGTCGAGCCTGCTGGAAGTGGACGCAAGACGCCTGCGGGAGGAGATGGACGAGGCGGTCCGGCGGGCCGAGGAGGCCGAAACGGACCGGGAGCGGTTGCGGGCCGAGCGGGATGTCCTGGAGCAGGATCGGGCCGAGGCGATCCGGAGGGCCGAGGAGGCCGAACTCCGGCGGGAGTCCCTGGAGGCGGAACTGGCCGACCTGAGGCTCCGTGTCCAGGAGATGGATCGGACGAGGGAGGAGGGACGGGAACTGGAACAGGCCCGGGATCGGATTCCCGGGCTGGAAAGGGAGATCGAGGCGCTCCGGCAGCGGGCCGAGACCGCCGAGAGGCTCCGGGAGGAGGCCGCCCAGCGCCAGGGGGAGGACCGCCAGGCCCTGGCGGCGGTCACCGAGGAGCGGGACCGCCTGCTCGAGGAAGTGGAGCGCTGGGAGGTCCTGAAACGGCAGTTCGACGAGGACCGGGCGACCCTTCAGGCAAGGCTGGAGGCCCGGGAGCGCGAGGTGGCGGACCTGTCCCAGGCCCTGAAACAGGCCAACGGGACCCTGGAGGACGCCAGGCGGCAGGGGGCTTCGGCCCAGGCGATGGCCTCCGAGATCGACGAGCTGAAGGCCGCCAACCGGGCCGCCCTGAAGAAGGTGGCCCGGTTGATGGAGGAATTGGAGAAGGTCCAGTCGGCGCCCCGGGTGGCGGACTCGGGGGAGACGGAGGCCCTGCGGAGTCAGGTGGCCGATCTCCAGCGGCGCCTCCAGGAGGTCTTGGCGGAACGGGACCGCCTCCGGGAGTTCGGGGAACAACTCCAGCAGCGCCTCGCCGCGCTGGAGGCCGCGCCCCCGGCAGCCCCGGCACCGGCCGAGGCCGCGGCTCCCGTTCCCGTGCCCGGGGAACTGCAGGCGGTGATCGACCGGATCAACGGCGCGATCTCCGAGTTCCGCACGGGACTGGACGTCCTGACGGGGCTGCTGCCCGAGGTGATGGAACGGATCCCCGGCGGCGCGGGGGAGGACGGGGAGCAACTGGCCGCGGCGCTGGAGGACCTGGGACGCCTGTCCGGGGAACTGAAGGCCGAGGTGGTCCAGGCCAGAAGGCTCGTCCGGGAGTGAGGGGACAGGACGATGGAAGAAACCAATCGGGCACCGAAGCCCTGGGAGGCCGGGACCGAACTGCTGCTGGTCCGGCTGGGGCGACCGGAGATCGAGGTGCTGCAGGCCGTGCTCCGGTTCGATCGGGGCCGAGGGTTCATCGTCGAGGCCCCGGACCGGGTCGATCCGCCGTGGGCCAAGGGGGAACGGGTGCTGGTGAGCCACCTGGCGCCGGAGGGGATCTGGGCGCTCCGGGCGAACGTGGACGAGGTGCTGACGCCGGTCCGGATCTACCTGCTGCCGAAGGGGCGGCCGAGGATGGTCGAGAAGCGGGAGTACATCCGCGCCCAGGTGGAGGTGGAGGCGGCCTTCTCGGTGGGCCCTTCGCCTTCGCCGACGGTGCCCCTGTCTCCGGCGGTGGTGGAACTGTCGGCGTCGGGATTCCGCTGGCACCAGGCCCGGAGGGTCCGTCCGGGGGACACGGCGTGGTTCTGCCTCCGGATGCCGAGGGACGGCCGCCGCGCCTGCGTCCCCGCCACCGTCGTCCGGTGCGAGGACTCCGGGACCGGATACGAGGTGGCGGGGCACTTCGACCGGGTGGACGACGAGATGCGGGAGGCCATCCTGAACCTGGTCTTCCAGACCCGGCTCAAGGAACTGGGCATCGTGGCAGGGCGGTCCTGGAACGAGGATCCGTGAGGACGCGCGCCCGACGGCCCGCGAATCTCCAGAGGAGGCTGCCGATGAGGGGAACCTGGTGGAACCGGGTCGCGGGATGGGGGCTGCCGGTGCTCCTGCCGATGGTCCTCGCGCTGCCCGGTCGGGCGGAGACCGGGAAGGCACCGGACATCGACGACGTGATGCGCCTGCCGGTCGTGTCGGACTTCGAGGTGGCGCCGGGGGGCCGGGAGGTGGTCTTCCGGCTCCAGCGCTACGACGGGGGGCCGCGGTTCCTCCGGGACCTGTGGGTCTTCCGGGAGGGACAGGGGGCGAGGCCCCTGACCCGAGGAGGCCGGACCGGCGGTTCCTTCACCCTGTCGCCCGACGGGAAGCAGGTGGCCTTTGCCGGGGAACGGGAGGGGAAGCAGGGCATCTTCCTGCTGCCGCTGGACGGGGGGGAGGCCGGCCGGGTGCTGGAATCGCCCATCCCGCTGGACAACCTGCGCTTCGTCGGGGACTTCCTCTATTTCAGCGCGTCGGTCGAGCCGGACTGCGGCGGGGACTTCGGCTGCACGGTGGAACGCCAGAAGGCCCGGCGCGACCAGACGTCGGCGATGGTCTATGACCGCCTCTACGTGCGGCCCTGGAACCAGTGGGCCGACGGGACCCGGATCGGCCTGTTCCGGGTCCGGGCCTCGGGGGGGCCGGTCGAGGTGGTGGTGCTGGATGCCGGATGGGACGCCCTGCCGCTTCCATTCGGGGGCCGGGAGGACTACGACGTGTCCCGGGACGGGGCGATCCTGCACACCGCCAAGAAGGTGCCCGACCCCTGGAAGTCCACCAACACCGACCTCTTCCTGGTGGAGAACGGGCAGGCCCGACGGATCACGGACAACCCGGCCGCGGACCGGGCCCCGCGCTTCTCCCCCGACGGAAAGCGGATCGCCTGGCTGGCCCAGGCCGTGCCCGGTTTCGAGTCCGACCGGTGGCGCCTCCGGGTGATGGATCGCCAGTCGGGGAAATCCTTCACCGTGGCCGACGAGATCGACGACTGGGTGGAGGAGTTCGCCTGGACCCCCGACGGCCGGGAGATCGTCTTCTCGGTGATGGAAAAGGGACGCCTTCCCCTTTACCGGGTGGAGGCGAAGCCCGGCGCCAGGGCCCGGCCCGTGACCGGCCCGGCGACCTGCCACCACCCCACCGTCGAAGGCAACCGCCTCTTCTTCACCCGGGATTCGATGCTGCGGCCGGCGGAACTGCATCTCCGGGACCTCCGTTCCGGCGGGACGTCGGCGGGACAGGCCCTGACGGACTTCGGGGCCGAGGAATTGAAGCGCCTGTCCCTTCCGTCGGTCGAGGAGGTCTGGTGGGACGGGGCCGTCGATCCGGCCACCGGCCGTCCCGCCCGGGTCCACGGCTTCCTGGTCGTTCCGCAGAAGCCGGCGGCCCCGGGACCCCGTCCGGTCGTGATGTTCATCCACGGCGGGCCCCAGGGGGCCTTCCTGGATTCCTTCCACCCCCGGTGGAATCCCCTGGCGCTGGCCTCCCTGGGCTACGCCATCGTGCTGCCGAATCCCACGGGCAGCGTCGGCTACGGCCAGGCCTTCGTCAACGCCGTGAGCCGGGACTGGGGCGGGCGGCCCTACGAGGACCTGATGCGGCTGCTGGACCACCTCCAGGCCACCCGGCCGGACCTGGACCTCGGGAGGGTCTGCGCGATGGGCGGGTCCTACGGGGGGTACATGGCGAACTGGATGGAGGCCCGGTCCGGCAAGCGGTTCCGGTGCCTGGTGAGCCACGCCGGGCCGTCCTTCCTGGAGGTGAAGTACGGCACGACCGACGAGCTCTGGTTTCCCGAGTGGGACATCGGCGGGACGCCCTGGGATCACCCCGAGGAGTACCGGAAGGTGTCGCCGTCGTCCTACGTCCGGGAGTTCCAGACCCCGATGCTGATCCTCCACGGGGCCAACGACTTCCGGGTGCCGCTGGAGCAGGCCCTGTTCCTCTTCACCGCGCTGCAGTCCCGGGGCGTCGAGTCCCGCCTGGTGGTCTTTCCCGACGAGGACCACTTCATCCAGAAACCGGCCAACCGCCGCTTCTGGTACCGGACCGTCGGGGACTGGCTATCCCGGCATCTCCAGTGAGAGGGCCTGGCCGGTTTCAGAGGCGCGGGTCGAGGAAGCCGAACCCGACGCCGAGCCAGTAGGGCGCGACGAAGTCCGTGCCCGCGTGCTCCTGGCCGATTCCGCCCCAGCAGTCCAGCAGATAGGGGTTCCGCTGCCACACGAAATTGCCCCCGGCGCAACGCTCCTCGGCCGGAAGTGCCTGGAAGGCCCAGCCGGCACACTCCGCATCATGGGGAAACCGGGGATCCGTCCCGTTGCGGATCTCCTTTCCCAGCCGGGGCGGAGGGGGGAAGCGCACCATCTGCTCCACGGCCTCGAACAGCGCCTCCGGGTCCTCCTCCGCCGTGGCGCCGAGGTACAGGAACGAGAACCACGGATTGGCCTCCGACCGGCTTCGACGCTCCAGGGGGGTGTCTCCCTGGTCGATCCACATCCCCTGGCGCCAGAGGGCCAGGAGGCGGTCCCGGACAGGCCCGTCCGGGAGCCAGAGCGCTGCCTGGAAGAAGGCCAGGTGAGTGATGTGGACATTGTACCAGCGCCTGGCCTCGCAGCCTCCCAGGTAGGGGTACAGGAAGGTCTCGATGGCTTCGAAGGCCCCGAAGGCTCCCGGGTCCGACAGAGGGTCCCAGCCGTCGGGTGGCGGGGAGACCAGTTCCTCGATGCCCCGGGAGAGGGTCTCCTCCTCCGGAAGACCCCTGGCCGCCTCTCGGGCCGCCGTGGTCCACGCCAGGACCATCACCGCGTTCATGCCGTTCGGTCCCGGGATCTCTCCATCGAACCGCCAGGGGCTCATCTGTCCGTACTCGGTCATCCGGCCGTCGACGTCGCGGATGGTCAGGCCCCGGTTCCAGAGAGCCGTGGCCATTTCCACCAGCCGGCCTGCCGCGATCCGCCGGAGGTCCGGATCCCGGGCCAGGCGGTGCACCAGTCCGAGTCCGAGGAAGACTCCGCTCCACTGGTCCCGGCTGACGTCTCCCAGGAATCGCCAATCCTCGTAGCCAGGCACCTCCGATGGATGGACATCCTTCGTGCCGATCCGCAGATTCGGCTCGGGCGTTCGGCCCATCCACTCGTCATGTTCGATGCCGCGGCACAGCACGCCCGGGACGCCGGTGATCTCGAGGCAGCGTTGCAGTCCCTGGAACAGTTTTCGCATCATGCGATCCTGTCCGGCAAGGACCGACTGGACGACGGTTCCTGCCAGGAAGACTCCGGTCCAGAGGGCGCTGTCGCCGTGGTCCCGGTAGGCCCCATCGGGCCAGGAGGACAGAACCATGCCCTGGGGCGTCGTGCGGGCGTCGGCGTTCTCCTCGAAGATTCGTGCGTAGGCCGCCAGCACCGGATCCGGCCCGACGCGAAGGGCGGTCACCAGGTCGGCAGCGGCTCCGGTGGCATCGACGACACGGAACCACAAGGGGAAGACTCCCTCCTCCTCGGGGATGCCGGCCACGATTCCCCGGGAGCCGTCCAGCGACAACCCCTCCGGGAGCCGGCCCCGGTGCAGCGTCCATTTCGAGGGAGGCATCTCGTCCACCGTCTCGAGGCTTGTCTGCCAGGGGAGACCTCTGATGGCCACCGGATTCCCGAGGGGGAGCGCGGCCAGCCCTCCGGTCCGGACCTGGAATCGCACCGTCGCGTGGCGGATCTCCCCGGATGCCGTTTGCCATTCCAGCGTCGCCTCGCGGTCCTCGGCTCGCGTCGGCCTTCCCCATGCCTCTCCCTCTCCGGCCAGGAATACCCCGGCGGGGAGATCCCCCGACAGAAGACGGAGGCCGCGGGCCCCGGTCTCCAGGCCGAGGTCCGTCGATACGCTTCGCCCCCGGGACAGCCGAACCGTCCGTTCCGAGGGCTCCCACCCGTCGCTTGCCGTCGGAAGATCCGCGTCCGGATGCGCCGAAGGGCTGTTGGAACTGCACGAGGAGAACACAAGGACCATCCAGGTCAGCCAGGTTCCTGGAACGACCTTCATCTGCAGCCCCTTTCCTGAATCCCAGGGTTCGATGCGACCTGTGAAATCGGGAACCTCGAAATGTCTTCGAGCGATCCGCGCCGGTCCGAGGCCAGCGACTGTCGCGGAATCCCCGTCAGGCAGTCGGCGCGGCCGATCCGCTCGACCCCGAAGCGCCAACCGGACCTCGCGTTGTAGAACATCACCAGCCGGTCCTCCAGGGGGCGCACGTCCAGGGCATAGACCAGGGCCCGCTTCCAGCCGGGCTCCGGGCGGACCAGGGGCCGGTCATGGGCCTCCTCCCATCGGATCCCGTCGTCGCTCCGGTGCAGGCGGATGTCCGAACGGGAACGTCCCTCGGGGTCCACGTAGATCCCGTTCTGGAACCCGATCCATCCGCTGCCCCAGGGGATCACCTTCACGGCGCCGGAACCGAGGTTCCGCCAGGGCACCGCCGGGTCCGGGGACCACAGCGGTTCCGGGTGCTTGCGGAAGGGACCCTCGGGCCCCGGCCCGAAGGCCACCCCGATGTGCCGCGGCTCGGGAAACCCGCAGTCCCGGAGCCAGGAGAGGCCGGCGCTGTAGTAGATCCAGAACCCGTCGGGACGCACCACGCCGCAGGGGTTTCCGACGGTCCGGACCCGGTCCCCCTCCCAGGGCAGCGAGGGCCGCAGGGCCACCCGGGGCTTCGAGAAGGTGACCAGGTCCCGGGACCGGCACCAGGCGATGCCGGTGGCGGCGGGTCCCAGGGGGCGTTCGAAGAGGAGCAGGTAGTCGTCCTGCCAGCGGACCAGGTGCGGCCGCATGCCCCAGCAGACCCTTCCCAGGCGGCGCCACGCGACGCCGTCCTCGCTGGCGAAGTGGTGGATGCCCAGCAGGATGCCGTGGGCGAAGAGGTGCCAGCGCCCGTCGGGGGACTGGTCCGGCGGCAGGAAGGTGGGGTCGGCGATCAGGAATTCGGGAAACGGCGGGCGGATCAGCGGGTTGTCCGGGTGGTCCGCCCAGGTGACGGGCAGCGGGCGATCGGTCATGGCGCCTCCTTCGGCGAGTTGGGCAGCGGCCTCGCCAGGCCGGCTTCCGGTGCAGTATATCCGGCCGGGACCGGGCTGGAGCCGCAACCATCCCGGTCCGGCCCCTTGCTCCCGATGCCGCCAGAGGTGGTGCCGGGATGGCGGAACCGGCTTCCATGCCAGGACGGGGCTTGCCTTTTGGCCCAGTCTCCATCATAGACTCGTTCCCGGCGGCGGCATCCGGTCCTTCGGGGGGGACATGAAGCGATCACTGATCCTGTGGATGGTTCTGGCGGGGATCCCGGTCCCGGGATTGGCCGGGGGATTCTCCAACCCGGACTTCGGCATTCGCCGGATGGGGATGTTCGCGGTCACCGCGCGCCCGGACGACACCACCGCGGTCTTCCACAACCCGGCGGGCCTGACCCTGCTGGACGGCACCCATTTCTATCACACCCAGTCCTGGTTCGTGATGCAGATGGGGATGCGCCTCTACGACAGTCAGGGAGTGCTTCGCCCCGACAAGGAGATCCGGCCGACCTGGAGCGTCGGCGCCATCCCCTTCCTGGGCTTCCAGAGCGATTGCGGCACCCGGGACTTCCGGCTGGGCTTCGGCATCTACGCCCCCAACGCCTACGGGGCCGCGCTGCCCGAGGACGCCCCGACCCGCTACTACGACATCCAGGCCCTGTTCCTGGCCAGCCGGGCCACGCTGGCGGCCGCCTACCGGGTTTCCGACATCTTCAGTTTCGGTGTCGCGGTGAACCTGGTCCACGTGTTCCTAACCAAGAAGTACTACCTGAACAAGAAGATGCTGCCGCTCCCCAACATCGCCAGCGACTCGCCCGCCTTCGACCTCCGCTTCGAGCCCGCCGAGAAGACCGGCGCCACGGACATGCTGATGGAGATCGACGGCCAGGACTGGACCTGGGCCCTCGATGCCGGGGTTCTGATCCGGCCCCACCCGACCTTCCGCATCGGCGCCGCGTTTTCCGGCGGATCCCCGATCACGCTGGACGGCCGGGTGAAACTCACCGGCAGCACCTGCCCCCCGGGGTCCACCGACTGCACCCTGAAGGGCCACCTGGGCGAGGTGCTGGCGGACACGCGGCACAAGACCCGGATGCTGATCCCCTTCGAGTTGAAGGCGGGATTCAACTGGGAGCCCCTCCCGTGGTTCGAGTTCGGGATGGACATCTACTACTGGCACTACCAGTCGCTCCAGGAGCAGACGACCCGCTTCCGGGAGCCCCTCCTGGGCCTCATCCAGGACCTGCCGGACCAGAAGGACTACCACAACTCCTGGGCCTGGAACGTGGGCGTGATGTTCCGACCGGTCCGGTCGGTGGACCTGATGATGGGCTACCAGATGGACTTCTCGCCCATCCCCGAACAGACCTACAGCCTGGACAATCCCTCGACGGACCAGAAGGGCATCAGCCTGGGTCTCCGGTGGCGGGTGGACGACCGGTGGCGCGTGGGCCTGGGCTACGTCCACAACTGGGCCAACCTGATCAACGTCCAGAGGAGCGTCGGCAAGCCCCCGGCGAACGGCAAGGGCCACGCGGCCAACAACGAGTTCGCCTTCGACTTTTCCTATCGTTTCTGACATGGACCCCGCCCCCCGGGACCTGGCGAAGCGACTGGTGGCCCTGCCTCACCCCGACGTGCGCCGGGAGTCCCTGCGGGCGGCCATGCGGTCCTGGGACGGGGGGGAACTGGCACACTGGCTGGGGTTCCTGGCCATCCGTCGCGGCCACCGGGATTTCCGGCCGCTGTGGCTGGACACCATCGTCCACCTGCTGTCGGACCCGGACGTCCTGGGGCCCGGTCGGGCCGAGGAGGCGGCCCGGCGCCTGGAGACCCACCGCCTTCGGCACCTGATGGAATTCCTGGGGGTCCCGGAGGCCGATCGGGCCGCCGCGGAGGGAGTGCCGCCCCGGTACGCCCTCGAGGAGGTGCCCCTCGGGACCCGGAAGTGGAGGGCCCGGGGCCAGAACCGCGACACCCTTCGACTGCTGTGCGCCGACCCCGATCCCTCGGTGCTGCGCATCCTGCTGGCCAATCCCCGGATCACCGAGGAGGAGGCGCTTCGCATCGCGTCCCGGCGGCCCCAGGTGCCCCGGGCCTTCCTGGAGGTCCTGAAGTCGGCCCGGTTCGGGGTCCGGGAGACGGTGCAGGGGGCCCTGGTGCTGAACCCCTGGTGTCCAGTCCGGCTGGGGCTGGCCGTGATCCCCCTGCTGTCCCGTGCGTGCCTGGCGGACATCGTCCTTGCCAGCGGGCTGGACCCCCGCATCCGGAGGGTGGCCGGGAAGATCCACGATGATCCGCCCGAGGGGAATGCTTCCTGATCCGTTTCCCACCGGGGTGGGACCGCCCGGGGCGGCTTGCGGAACCAAGCCCCGGCGGACGGGTCAGAAGCCCTGGTCCTCCTTCTCCCGCTCGGACACGGCAATGGCCTCGGCGAGGGTGATGCCGTCCACCTTCGCGGCCCACCGGGGGCGCGTTCCCGGCGGCGGCCCCAGCGGGAACGCCTGTTCCAGGGACCGGAAGCCCTGGACGGGGATCAGGGAGATCAGCAGTTCGATGAGCCGCTGCTGCTGGAAACGCACCCGGAAGGTCCGGGCCACCTCCTGCCGGACCTGGGGATCGTTCAGGTCCTTCTGTTCCGGGGGTTCGCTGGCCGCCACGAAGAGGACGTGCCAGCCGTAGCGGCTGCGGACCGGCTTCGCGGCGAACCGCCCGGGAGGCGTTGCCACCACCGCCTCGACCACGGCGTCGTCGAACAGGACCGACCCCTTCTGGATCCGCCGATCCTCGTCCCAGGCGAAATCGTAGGCCTGGTAGGTCAGCCGGGGCGCGATGGACCGCCACCGCTCGGTCATCAGAGGAATGTCCTCGGGATCCATGGGCTCGACCCGGACCCGGTCCAGCAGGCGGGGCATCGCGTCGGCCCCCTCCTGGAAACAGGCCTGGGCGTCCGGGCTGGAACAGCCCGCCGGATCCCCGGCACAGCAGATCCACTGGTAGTCCCGCACCCGGAAGATCCGGTGGTGGTGGAAACGCGCCCACACCGCCGGGAGACGGAACCACTGCTCCAACTGGGCCAGGGGAATCGCGTCCAGGGGGAGGGACTCGTCCAGCCGATCCCGGAGGAGGCGCATCACCAGGGCCTGGCGGTAGGTTTCCTGCGCCGGCTCCAGGATCCCCTCGGGGTCGGCCTGGGCGGCCCTCTGTGCCAATGCCTCCCGGTCGATCAGGGCCTGGAGGACCAATGCCGGATCGGTCTTGGGGCCAGCCTCGATCAGGGCCCGGCGATACCGGGAAGCCGGGATGGGGTGTCCCCCCACCTCGGCGACCGCGGCCTCCCCCGATGCCATGCCGGTCCACTCGGTCCCGCCGGACGGCGACAGTCGGGGGGGATTCCCCTCCCCGGTCCAGGTCGCGCCGGGTCCGCCGGATGCGCAACCCGCCAGTGCCGCCGCCAGCATCACCCCCCGGATGATCCGGATCCGTCCCGGCCGCCGGGTCGGGGCGCCTTCGGGTCGCCTTCCCGGGGTCATGGAGCCGCCTGCCGGGCCGGGCAGTCCGGGTCGGCGCCCCGCCGGTCAATGCGAAGGTACGGGTGGAAGCAGTAGGTGGAGGAGAAGCCCTCCTTGCCGGCGGTCATCGGGATCCGGTGCCGCTCGGCGAAGTACCACGCCGGGTCGAAGAAGAGGGACCCCTGGGGCATCTGCTTGTAGTAGAAGTCCGGGTCGGCCACGGTGGGCTTCCAGGACCATGCCCAGGGAGGCCGCCCGCCGGGCATCTGGGGATCCGTGGTGTTCTGGAACGAGGTCGGGGCGACGATGCCGCTCCCGGGGCGACCGGCGGGGGCCTCGTAGGTGAACTGGCTCCCGTAGAGGTCCGCCAGGCGATCCCGGCGGCTCCACCACTCCCGGAGCACGGACCGGAGGCCGTAGCCGATCGGGTTTCCCGGATCATTGGTGACGGGCCAGCCCTGGGGGCCCTTCTGGATCTCCGTGGCGACCCCGTCCACGAACGCGAAGTGCAGGATCGAAAGCCCAGACAGGAGCCCTTCGTTCAACTGGCAGCGGAAGTCCAGCGTGCTCTCCTTGTTGGTCTGGACGAAGGCGCAGGACTCGTGGGTCCCCCGGGTCAGGTAGGCCTGGTAGTGGCCGCCGGGGAACAGGGTGGCCCGCGGGAAGACCCAGTTGACGCCGAAGTACTTCCGGTCCTTGTCGTTCAGGTTGCCGTCGGGCTCGCCGCTCTCCCCGGCGGCCCCGTCCTTCACGATGCCCGATTCCACCGTGACGAAGGACCGGACGTCCTCCTTTGAGGCCGCGCCGAAGTAGGTCTCGACCGCGATGGGCTCCTCGGAGGGGTGCTTCGCCACGACGACGATGGCACCGGCCACCTCGTTGCCGAAGGACGACTCTCCCTCGACGTGCCGGGGATAGAAGTAGGCATAGCGCAGGAAGAGGTGGGATCGGGTCTCGACGGCGTCCCAGTACACCTCGGCCGGCAGGCGGGTCGCCCGGACCAGGTTCTGGTCGTTGTTCCGGGCCAGCCAGTCCCCGTCGAAGTCGAAGGCGGTCGGGTAGTCGAACTGGGGGGCCTGGGGGTTCACCGACTGGTAGATCAGGGGGGCGTACCGGGCCGCCAGCGCCTCGTAGTCCTGGATCATCCCGGCGGCGGTGCTGAAGCGGATCTCGGTCTGATTGAGGCGGTTCCCGGCCAGGTCCTGGATGATGCTCGACAGCACCACCTGGTAGGGCGAGGCGGGGTAGTAGACCGTCGTGGGGGCGGGGGTGAAGGTCACGGTGAAGGTCGCCGCGTCGTAGGTCCGCGTGCCCTGGATCGGGTTGCCCTGGAAGTCCCGGACCTGGAAGGTGTCGTCATCCACCGTCTGCTCGTAGCGGATCGGCTCGCTGAAGGTGACCTTCACCAGGAAGGGGATCGGGACGTCGGTGGCGTCATTGGCCGGATCGCTGCGGACCACCGTCGGTGGCGTGGTGTCCCGGACGACCTCGCCCGGTTCCGGGCGGTCCTCGGGAGTGTCATCAGCCGCCCCGGGGTCCTCGGTCGTTCCGGGATCGGGAAGAAGGTCCTCCATCGGGGAGGATTCGGTCCCAGGATCCAGGGGGACCACCGAATCGGCCGGGGTGTCGGGGAGGGGGGTCCCGTCGTCCGTCGCCCCCGATCCCGAGCCGCAGGAAACCCAGGTCATCAGGACCAGGATCGATGCCAATCGCCTCATGGATTCCCCCGCCTGAAGGCCTGGCAAAGCGTCGCAAAAGGCCGCGGCCTTGTCAACGAGACCCGGGGTGCCGAAACGGGACGGATCCTCCCGTTGGACGGCATTGACGGCGCTCCGGGAGTGATTAGGTTCTGGCGGGTTGAGCGGCCACCGGAAGGCGGCTGAGGGACCGGGATTCAGAGGAGGGAGGAAACGGTCATGGAACGGATCATCGGGATCGACCTGGGCACCACGAATTCCGTGGTCGCCGTGATGGAAGGGAACGAGGTCAAGGTGCTGCAGAACGAGGAGGGCGGGCGGACCACCCCCTCGGTGGTCGCATACGACGACAAGGGCAACGTGCTGGTGGGGCAGATCGCCAAGCGGCAGGCCATCACGAACCCCGAGAACACGATCTTCTCCATCAAGCGATTCATGGGACGGCGCCTCCACGAGGTCGAGAACGAGATGCGCCTGGTCCCCTACAAGGTCGTGCGCCACGGGGAGGACAACGTCGGGGTCCAGGTCCGGGGCAAGGTGGTGACCCCGCCGGAGGTCTCGGCCCGCATCCTGATGAAACTGAAGAAGGCCGCCGAGGACTACCTGGGCGGGCCGGTCAGCAAGGCCGTGATCACGGTCCCGGCGTACTTCAACGACGCCCAGCGCCAGGCCACCAAGGAGGCGGGGCGGATCGCCGGGCTCGAGGTGATGCGGATCATCAACGAGCCGACCGCGGCCGCCCTGGCCTACGGCATGGACAAGAAGAAGGACCAGACCATCGCGGTCTATGACTTCGGCGGCGGCACCTTCGACATCTCGATCCTCGAGGTCGGGGACAACGTGGTCGAGGTGAAGTCCACCAACGGCGACACCCACCTCGGCGGCGACAACATCGACCAGCGGATCATCGAGTGGCTGATCGCGGAGTTCCGGAAGGAGACCGGCATCGACGTGTCGAACGACAAGATGGTGCTCCAGCGGCTGAAGGACGCGGCCGAGAAGGCCAAGATCGAACTGTCCGCGATGCCCGAGACGGAGGTGAACCTGCCCTTCCTCACCGCCGACGCCACGGGGCCGAAGCACCTGAACATCAAGCTGACCCGGGCCCGGCTGGAGCAGATGATGGCGGACCTGGTGGAGCGGAGCATCGGGCCCTGCCGGCAGGCCCTGAAGGACGCGAAACTGGAGCCGTCGGACATCGACGAGGTGATCCTGGTGGGCGGTTCCACCCGGATTCCCCTGGTGCAGGAGACGGTGCGCAAGTTCTTTGGGAAGGAGCCGAACAAGTCGGTGAACCCCGACGAGGTGGTGGCGGTCGGGGCCGCGATCCAGGGAGCGGTGCTCAGCGGGACGATGAAGGACGTGCTGCTGCTGGACGTGACGCCCCTGTCCCTGGGGATCGAGACCCTCGGCGGCGTGAACACCCGGCTGATCGAGCGGAACACGACGATTCCCTGCAAGAAGACCGAGGTCTTCAGCACCGCGTCGGACGGCCAGACCCAGGTGGAGATCCACGTGCTCCAGGGCGAGCGGGAGATGGCGGCGGACAACCGGACGCTCGGGCGGTTCGTGCTGGACGGCATCCCGCCGGCGCCCCGGGGCGTCCCCCAGATCGAGGTGACGTTCGACATCGACGCGAACGGCATCCTGAGCGTCCACGCGAAGGACAAGGCCACCGGCAAGGAGCAGAAGATCACGGTGACCGCCTCCTCGGGATTGAGCGAGGCAGAGATCCAGCGGATGGTCGAAGAGGCCCGGAACCACGAGGCGGAGGACAAGCGGCGCCGGGAGGAGATCGAGCAGCGCAACCACCTGGACACCCAGGTGTACCAGGCCGAGAAACTGCTGAAGGAGCACCGGGACCGGATCCCCGTGGCGGACCTCAACGCCGCCGAGGCCGAGGTCGCGAAGGCCAAGGAGGCCCTGCAGAAGAACGACCCGGCGGCGATCCGGTCGGCCAACGAGAGCCTGTCCCAGACGATGTTCCGGATCGGCGAGGCGGTCTATCGCCAGGCGGGGACCCCGGGCAACGGTTCGGGCGGAGCCCAGTCGTCGGGCGGCGCCCCCGGCAGCGGTGGCGGGGATTCCTCGGCCTCCAGGGACGGGGACGTCATCGACGCGGAGTACGAGTGACCGGGTCCCCCGGGGGAGGGACCTCCTCCCCCGGCCCCGGATCGCCCCCGGAATCCCGGATCGCCGCCTCCACGAAGTCCGCGTCCAGCACGACGGTTTTTCCGGACAGTTCCGGTGCCCGGAAGAGGGTCTCCTGGAGGACGTCCTCCAGGATCGTCCGCATTCCCCGGGCGCCGGTATCGTGATGGAGCGCCCGCTGGACGATCGCCCGGAGCCCGGAATCCTCGCACTGGAGCGTCACGCCGTCCTGCCGGAGCAGTTCGGTGTACTCCCGGATCGCGCTGTCCGGCGGCTTCACCAGCACGTCCAGCAGTTCGGATTCGGTGAGGGCCCCCATCTGGACCCGGACCGGCAGGCGCCCCAGGAACTCCGCCAGCATGCCGTACCGGAGCAGGTCCCGCTCGGTGATCACCGGGGCCGTTTCCGGTGCGGAGGCCCGGTCGGTCGCCGAGAAGCCCGGCGCGTTCCGTTTCCGCTGGTAGAGGTGCAGGTCGCTGAAGGTACCGGCGCACAGGAACAGGATGTCGGTGGTGTCCACCGGGACGAAGTCGTGCTTGGACCAGTGCTGGGTGACGTTGGTCGGCACGAAGACCTGCCGTCCCTCCAGCAGTTTCAGCATCGCCTGCTGGACTCCCTCGCCCCCGATGTCCCGGTTCCCCGCCCCGGTCACGGCCCACTGGCTTCGCCGGGCGATCTTGTCCACCTCGTCCACGAAGACGATGCCCTGTTCCGCCCGGGACACGTCCATGTCGGACTGCAGCAGCAACTCCCCGATCATCACCTCGACGTCCTTGCCGTAGTAGCCCGCCTCGGTGTACTCGGTGGCGTCGGCGATCACGAAGGGCAGGTCCAGGAAGCGGGCGAGGGTTCGGGCCAGGTGGGTCTTGCCGCACCCCGTGGGGCCGATCATCAGCACGTTGGACTTGCGGACCCCGGTCATCGGGGCCCCCAGCATCCGGGCCCGGATCCTCTTCATGTGGTTGTATGCGGCGACGGCCAGGGCCTTCTTGGCCCGGTGCTGCCCGATGACGTACCGGTCCAGTTCGGCCTTGATCTCCGCAGGGACCATCCTCCGGGGCAGTTCCCTCTTCAGGGTGGTCATGACAGGCTCCTTTGCACCGGCAAGGAGGATCCTACGCCCTGGATGGAGGGGGCGTCAAAATCAACGAGAGGGTGCCTCGGCTCCCGATCCATCCCCGGCGGGCGACGGGGCTGCTCCCGCGGGGGAACCGGGTGCAGCCGAGGGAGCCTTCTCGGGCGGCTTCAGGCCGAAGGAACCGGACACGGCCTGGCGCATCAGGGAGGCGAAGTCCAGTTTCCACACCCCGTCCTCCCGGACCATCCGGGCCTCCACGGTCTTGTCCCGGGTCTTCACCTGGAGGGTTGCCTTCTCCCCGTCCACCTGCTCGCCCAGGACCTCGATGGATCCCTTCTGGTATCCCCGGCAGAGTTCCGTCAGGATGTGGAAGGTCCCCTGGCGATCCTTCGGGACCATGCCCCGGAGGGCGCCGCTCAGGGACTCCACCTGCTGGAGGCTTTCCCGGGAGAGGGCCTGCTTCATCCCGTCCAGGTTGCACTGCTCCACCTGCTCCAGCCAGGACCGGAAGGCCCCGGAAGGGGAGGGGCGTCCCGCGCAGGCCGCCAGCGCGACCGGAATCAGGACCAGCAGCGATTTCCGGTTCATCGGAACCTCCGTCAGTGGCGCTCGATCACGCCGTCGATGAGGCCGTATTCCCGGGCCTCCTCGGCGCTCAGGTAGAAGTCCCGGTCCGAGTCCCGGGCGATCCGCTCGACGGATTGGCCCGTATGCCGGGACATCAGTTCGTTGAACTGCCTCTTCAGGTAGAGGATCTCCCGGGCCCGGATGTCCACGTCGGCCGCCTGGCCGCTGAAGGAACCCAGGGGCTGGTGCAGCAGGAAGCGGGCGTGGGGCAGCGCGAACCGCTTGCCGGGGGTGCCGGCGGCGCAGAGCAGGGCCGCGAAACTGGACGCCTGGCCCAGGCAGAGGGTCGAGACGGGGCAGCGGACGTACTGCATCGTGTCGTAGATGGCGAATCCCGAGTGGGCATACCCGCCGGGGGAGTTGACGTAGAGGAACACGTCCTTGTCCACCGCCTCGCTTTCCAGGAACAGCAGCTGGGCCACGACGGTGCTGGCCACCGTGTCGTCGATGGGGGTCCCCAGGAAGATGATCCGTTCCTTCAGCAGGCGGGAGAAGACGGTCCATTCCCGCTCGCCGTGGGGGGTCTGCTCGATCACGGTCGGGATCAGGAGGCTCATGGCGCGGTCTCCGTCGAGGCATTCCCCTCTGGCGCCGTTTCGGGGGCTTCCGGCGACCCGGCGGCTTCCGTCACTGGATCCGGCGGGACCTCCGGTGCCGCCGGATTCCCGTCCGGCTCCGGGGTCGCAGGCCGGGGCGCCTGGACCACCGCGTAGCGGGTCAGGAGGTCCAGGACCTTCCGGATCCGCACCTGCGTGAACAGTTCCTGCTGGCGCGTGCGGTTCTGGGTGTAGAAGCGGTAGATCTCCTCCGCGGGCTGCCGGGTCTCCTCGGACATCCGGCCGATCTCCTCCGCCACGTCCTGGGTGGTCACCTCGATGTGCTCCTGGCGGGCGATGTTCTCGATGATCCAGGCGCGATGGAGGGACTTGCGGGCCGCGGGCTCGGTCTTTTCCCGGGGCAGTTCGATCCCCGACAACTGGTCCGCCAGGTGCAGGTTGGAGGGGCCGAGGGCCTTCAACAGGATGCGCCGGTTCTCGTCGGCGATGGCCTTCTCGACCGTCTGTTCGCCCAGGTCGATGGGGTGGTTCTGTTCCAGTTTCAGCAGCACGCTTTCCAGGATCCGGTTCTTCCGTTCGGCCTGCCGCTCCTCCTCCAGGCGTTTCCGGAGGTCCGCCTTCAGGGAGGCCAGGTCCGGATGGCCGAGGCGTC
>Ga0302250_1000731_pt1 | contig 28999 bp, 54 predicted proteins | sample AAG_RA_Asp_MG_FD_193536 | JGI IMG/M metagenome (GOLD analysis project Ga0302250, IMG submission 193536) | Enriched activated sludge microbial communities from anaerobic digester in WTTP, New Holstein, Wisconsin, United States - AAG_RA_Asp | ecosystem: Engineered > Bioreactor > Anaerobic >... | reverse complement strand
ACAAATAACACATCAATTACTCCTCCGGGCCTGTCTTTTCGACAGGTCTTTTTTTTGTGCTGTTTTCCTGGCGTGTGGGTACAAAAAAAATAGCCGGTCTAATACCGGCTAATTCTTTTTTCTCAGGGAGCTATTCCCATATCCATGTCGCATATTTCCCGATCATGTAGTATCCTTCTATCTTGAATTTTTTCCCTTCAAATTGCCAGAATTGGACACAATACGAAAAGTACGGGCAATTCATATGCCATGCAAATGTGCTCCCCATTACCTCTTTTCCTTTCTTCTCCTCTGGCTCTTGATATATGCTTGTCATTATCATGGTTCAATCTCCTTTCTATTCCCATATTTCATAAATTTTAATAAAGTCTAATACTTCTTCTTTTTCTTCCTCAGTTCCATTTTTTAAGTACCACCGGAAAAAGCTCATGATGCTATTTCCGATGTTCGCATGTTCCTGGGCGTGTAGATCGTATCTGCCGTGATATTCTGTATCATCTGACCATGTGATCGTGAATTCGGTTTTATCGTAGCATCCACAACATGGATCGTCGGGAGGATATACTTTCATATCTCCGGTGTCGTGGCTCCATGCTGTCAGTGTCGCATTAGCCAGATCAAAATTCTGTTTTCCTGTGGCTTCTTCGATGGTGGCCTGTCGTGATCTTCCTTCCACTTTTTCAAGTTCAATCTTCTTTGCATATATTTTCATGCTCTTTCCCTCGCTTTCTGTTCTGTCTGTTCAAGGTTTCCTCTGGTTTCCTGCAGGTTCTCCCATGCTTCCTGCAGTGTGTTTCCGATTCTATATTCGATATTTCCTTTTCTGGTTCTATACTTCCAGAAGATCTTCTTGTCAGTAGTCCGGCAATGGATCATGATGCCGTGCTTCCCATGCTCCTGCAGGTATTTATGTATCCTGATTCTCAGTTCGTTCATGTTCTTTCTCCTCCCATATCATATGTTTTGTTTCAATCTCAAATCTGTTTTCTTTGGTGCAATAGAAATGATCTATCACTGAGATATGATCTTTGTGCATGTATAGTATCCATGAATGTGTGACGAAAAAATGAGTTATGACGTGGTGATGGCTATATATCGGGAAAAGTTTATAATTCTGATATGATTTATTGTATATTGATCTTATCATGGCATTTATCTCCTTTCTTATATATATTCTGCTATATATCCATTGTAAGCTTTATTTTTTTTAATCATAAAACTTACGTAATTCTTATATTTTCCTAAAAAATTACTGGCTTCTTTAACTGAGTTGAAAATGAAATTTTCATTATCTTTTATTAATTTTACAGGTTTCATGCTCCTGTTAGTTTCTAAATATCCTTTTATTGTGTTTTCCCTCTGGTTTAAAAATTGTAAATTACCTTCTATATAACCCTTAGAATTATCTATTCTGTCAATCGTGGGGCAGTATATCATTTTGTAATCTTCCTGCATCCATATATTATATAGTGCTTTGTATTGTATATTGTCTGAGGCAAATTTTATAAATGCTTTCCTTTCTATTATTTTTTTATATCCTTTCTTTTTTGTTCTCAAGATCATAGAAGAATACATTCTTGAAATTCTGCCATGAAATGATTGCCTATATTTTTTGTTTACAGGCTTCATCTTTATTTTTGCATGTTCTGTCTTGTTTCTCCTGTTCGCCGATTCTCTTCTTCTTTCTTTTCGTTCTTCGTCGGTGTAAATTTTTTTCATTGCTATTATTCCTCCATTGTATTATATTTAAAATTTTGGTATAATATTAAAAAGTCTGTCCGGGCTGGATATGGCTTTTTTTATTTTATACCTTATTAATTTTATGCTCTTTATTTTACCATATCCGGTTTAAAAAATCTACATTAGGCGTTTTTCTTTCATAGATAGAAATTTGTTTCCTCCAAAAATAATATGATCAATAACTTCTATATTTATTATTTTTCCTCCATCAACTAAAACTTTTGTTATTTCTATATCCTGAGAAGAAGGAATTAAGCAGGTCGAAGGGTGACAATGGGATATAATTATAGATGCGGCATTTTCTATTATGGCTGTCCTGAAAACTTCGCGAGGGTGAACTAATGAGGCGTCGAGGATTCCTATACTGACAGTCTCCGTCTTTATCAATCTGTTTTTCGTATCAAGGAGTAAAACCTTAAATACTTCTTTATCGTAATATCTCATTTCATTCATAAGGAGACGGGCTACATCTGAAGGGGTATTGATAGCAGGTCTTTGATCGTCAGTATATCCTGCAATTCTCTTTGACAATTCAAAGGCTGCAAAAAGTTTTGTTGTCTGGTTCCGTGTTATCCCTGTATTTTGTATCTCTTTTCGTGTAGCTTTCATCAATCGGGTCAGGTTTCCGTCGAATTTCCTCAATAGTTCCTCAATTTTCTCTTTCGTGCTGCCTGAGATTGTCTGGAGAAGTTCAGAGGTGAGCAGTGCCTGAATTTCCTTTTCCGCTCTGTATTCTGTCCTTTCTTCCTCTATTATGTTCCTTTTTTTATTTCCTTTTGTGTATGTCATGTTAGTTCCTCGCTTTCTATTTTATTTTTGTATCGCATTTATACAGGCAATTTTCGCAAGTCCGGGCCTGTACCATTTGATTAAACATATTCCTTTTAACAATCTTCCCGGTTATGCAGCAGCATGGCATGTCTCCGGCAAGGTCTTTCTTTTCTTCCTCTGTGTAGGCTTTAAATCCCTGTCTCGTATAGGATATATTTCCATGTCCAAAAGTCAGAAGGACAGGGGCCATGCTTCTGGCAATCTGGAGATCTTCATCATTTAGTATTACTATTCTGAGAATTACTTTTTTGAAATTCTTCCTGTAGTTTTTAGCAGTCTCAAAGGGTACAGTCTCAAATCTATCTATAGATAGATTTATCAGGCTGATTCCGGGGTGATCGTGGTATCGGTCAATGAAGAGTATATTTTTTGTAATGGCTTTAACTTTCAATCCTCTTTCCATGCAGTCAGATAGGAATAGATCTATATTCCTGTCGGTTTCCGGTTTCCCGTCGTAGTCTCCTCGGCTAAATATCCTGATTCCTCCTGTGCTATTCAATTTATCGATCATCTTCTGTGATATTCTCTGTATTTCCCTTGTGATTGAATAGGGCAAAATCACTGCAGGCATTTTAAAGGAGCTAGAAAGAGTATAGCAATATGGACAGGGGTTTCCCTGTGCTTTTTTCGGGCACGGGGAAGGGTCAAAAGAGTAGAAAGTTTTGGGGTTCCGAGTCACGGAAGATCGAATTACTCGCGTGAGCCGGGTTTTCTGTAGCAGGGTTTGACGATCTTTGATGGATAGTTTTTCTATCCATGTCAGAATTTCGCATGGCCTGTCTTGAAGAATTTCAAAAAAGGTGTCACGGAGGTAGGCTTCAAAAGAGGATAACTTCCTAAATCCTTGTGTATCCCGTTCCGTGCCGGGGTTCAATCTTCCTCGTATTGTGCTTTGCCATATGTCCGGCAGGGCTGCAGGGCCTGTGGTCTTGGTTTTTATCATTGTTTTAATCTCCTTTCTTCTATTTACTTATGTCATTACATAATTATTATAATGTATTGCAAAAAAAATTACCAGTGTTACAGGTAGTTACATAAAATCACGGATTCTTTTTTTCAGGCGTGGCGTGGGTTAAGGCTCCGGGGCATGGTGATCGCTCATGGCAGGATAGGAGGAGTTCAAAAAGGGTTCTTTCCTGTGCTGCGTAAAGCTTCCGGGCCTGATTGAAAAGCGTTAATTTTAAGTCTATATATGGGAGGGTGTGAACATCCGGCATGGAGTCCGGGCATGCTCCGTGCTGCAGCTCTCCAGGGAAAACCTCCAGTCAATTCTCCTTTTAAAAAACCTTCTCCAGTTCCCATGAATCGGAACATATAAGATAGTTTCCCAGATTTCTGGAGGACTGGAGGACTGGAGGACTGGAGGAAAAAAATAGATGGGACTGGAGACAGAAAAAAGAAAAAATGAAGTTTTAAAATCCTATCTAAAAACAGAGGAAAGAGAATATATTAAAATTAAAAAACAGGGGGGTAGATTTCGCTTAGGATTAAAAAGTTAGAGTGTCATGGTATGATTTTACATTTATCCATTTTAGATGCCTTTAAACGCGAGATATGGAATATTTTCCTAAAAAATGGAGAGAGCCGGTTTTTGTGACCGGCCCTTATGACATAAAAAATGTAATTGAATGGAGATTCAAGATGGGGACATATTATCATATATTAAGAAGATTGTCCAGAGTGATTTCTTTTCTCAGGTATTTATTCATTTTTGAAATATTTTTTTCATCTTCATTATGGGCTATAAGGATAAGGTTTCCTTTAATATCTACTGTGTAATAGACATGCAGTACTTCCGGGTCCATATCCCCATAGTGCCGGACCATTTGCCTTTCAATCACTTCACCCGGTCTGAGGTAGAAGCTTAATGTTACGGCTGTAAGGTTATCGGATTTTGCTATTATATCATTATGGATAATTTCTTTATCTATATTCCCTGTATGTTTGTTATATTTTAATTTATTAATACAGGGTTTTATTGTATCTCCCTCAGTGTATTTTTCTGTAAATTGGAATCTATATCCGGATCGGTTTTCTCTGTTTTCCTGCAGGCTGAATTTCCTGATAAAAGCAAAATCTATGAGTGTACCTAACTCAACCTCGTTTAAATCTTTCATTCCGTCAACCATTTCTTTAAGTAACATCTTAATTGTTCAAACCTCCTTATTAATCGTTTAATTGTATAATTGTTCAAAATTAATCGTTTAATTGTATAATCGTATAATTAATTGTCTGGCATTTTTTAATCGTATGGATTAATTGTTCAGAGAAATTTAATTGTTTACGTCTTTCTAATTGTTCAGATAACCCCACGCATTTTGATATACATTTTCTTTTACATTCCTGCCATTTAAAGAATGTATCATCAGTTATGGTTGTGGGTTCGTTGCAGATTGGACAGAGGTTCATTTATTATATTCCCCTCCTTTTTCAAGTTTATTAGATTTCAAGTTTATTAGAATCTATTAAATTTTTTAGTTTTTCCGGAGTATAACTGCTTACTAAAAAATCTATTATAGAATCTATTAAATCGTAAGACTGAGAAAAAGTTAACCCTGTTTCTTCTGCTATTTTTTTTGCTAATTTTTTTTGTTCATCTATAAAATCTATAGATTTATAGTTTATATCTGTAATAAGATAATGCTTATTTTTCCTTTCACTGTTAATTAAAAACTTTTCTATATATTTTTTTGAAAAATCTTTAATCTCTTTTACTTGATATGGGTTTAATACTTCTAAATTTTTCATCCCTTTATCTTCACCTTCCCTGCATAAGCTATACACATAGAAATAGCATCGTCAACATGCTCTCCCTGTGATATATACCCAGGTATGGCCCTTTGCAGTCTATTTAATACCTTTTCTTTTTCCGGAAGTGTATTAAATTTGCTCTTTGCAGGTATCTCTAATTGACTTTTCCATTCCTGTGGAGCAGATCTTATAATCAGAGCTTCCGGAAACTCCATTTTAATACCGAGTTCTATAATAGTAAGTTTTTTCGTTAGTGCCTTAACAACTGCTACAAATCTGCCCATGAAGTTAGTTTCTACTACTACCAGATCGGGCATATGTTCTCTGTAAACTTGCCTGATTGCTTCTAAGTAAAGGAGTTCTTCCATATGCTTTAACTTCTTTTTCTGGGAATAAATGATTTCCCCTGTAGTAATAATTTGCCTGTCTTCGCATACTGCCCATCCTGTATGCTCTCCTGGATCTATTCCGAGTACCGGCATGTTACCTGATCCTCCGTTGTTTCTATGTTGAATCTGGTCCCTTCACTGTGTTCTATTCTGATAAAAGGTTTATTGTTGTGTTGGTAGTCTTCCCCTCCGTAATCTATACCAATAACTATAGTGACAAGGAAGGGTTTCCCGTTACCGTCTAAAATTAATACATCTATAGTTTTTCTTGATGCTGATTGCGGTCTATAAGGACTTTCTGAAACGAATACTCTGTTTGTCTGATCTATATTTGGCATTAATCCTCAACTCCTTCATAAGCTTTTTCAAGTAATTCTGCCAGATTTTCAATAAATTCCGGGGTATAAAGAAAGTGTTCTAATATAAGTGGGATATAAAAAAGGATTCTTTCATTTCGTATAAATTTATATTTCCAGTCCTCTGAGTCATGATTATCTGTGGCTATAACTGCAGAACTTCCAAGATCGTCATAACAATGTGTAATATAAACTTTAGCATGTGCGACTTTACCGTTACCTTTTCTATAGAATATAATATCTCCTTTGTGTAGATTTACCTGCATGTTTAAATCGTAATGACATACAACCCCGTCAGTATGTTTAAATGATGGCATGTATTATCTCCTCCGTTCCGTCAGGTTTTGTCTTTCCGAATTTAGCAGATTTAATCTTTAACATTCCAAGTTTGGGAATATAGTTATTTTCCCGGAATATCTTCTCTTTTTCCTCTTTGGATGCTTTAAGGTAAGTAAGATGGTCTTCTATTTTTTTCTTACTTTTTTCATAAACCTGAATTTCCTGGAGTATTTCAATATATTCCTGGTTATGTCTTTCCATGATTTATCTCCTTTTTAGATTAAAAACAATTTTCCGGCTTTATGACATATGTCAACTCTTGCCTTAAGTGCCATTTCTTCGAACATTCCTTTTAAATGATGTTCTATGGGATTTAACCCTCTTTCTTTGCACCATCTTTGATAATCATTATAAACTCTTTTTCCTTCTTTTTTTTCAAAACAATAGCAATTAAATTTACCACATTCCCTGCACATAACTTATCTCCTTTTTAGATTCTTAATCTGTGCCTTCACTCTGGTTCTGAATACTTTCGGGCAGCAGGGGTCAATATCAATTTTTATGTTAATCTTTGGCCGCCTGCAGTCTACAGTGAACTTTGCCACATTTTTATAACCTTCTTCACCTATAGCTCCGGCAGGTCTTACTCCTATAAATCTCTGGAACATCTTCGGGACCAGTGAAGCATCTTTAAGGGCTATGTCATATTTGAGATCTTTCTTCAGGCAAATTTTTACGATAGTATTTGAGATTTTTACGGTGTAATGCTCAATAAACTTCTTCACCTGGCTCAATACGTTATTCACAACTTCTTCTTTAGTAACTTTTTCCTCCTGCGGTATCTCTGGACTCTTTACTCCTAAGTCTTGCATTTCGGCATGTAGGAATACATCTCCTACAGGTTTAAATTCTGGCATAACATTTTGTGTTATTTGCATGTCATCTCTCCTTTTTTCTTTTGAAATTCTATTTCTTTCTCAATATCTCTTTTAAGTTCTTTAAAGGTTACTCCCATACTTTTATATCTGTATATCATTGGTTCCCATACTTCTATCCCATATATTTTTGCCTTTTTTCTTAATTCTAATAACTCTTTTTGTTCTGCTTTTTCTTTATCCTCTTTTTCGATATAGGCTTGTAGAAGTTTGTCGTAACACATATACATTCTTCACTCCTTTATTTTATCCTTGCATATTCCGCAATGGCTTATAACGCCTTTTTTATAGTTTTCCACATCTGTCTTCATCATCTTATATACATCATTTGGTATCTCAGACTCTTCCATGATAACCAGAGCTTTATCCAGGGCTTCTTCTTTGTCTTTCACATATACCAGTATCCAGTAAGATAGGTATTCATTTATATCGTCTGCATATTTATGCCTTTCAACCTTTATTTTATTCTCTTCCAGATTATAGGCTTCTTTGCACTGTTCATCATATTCTTTTGCACCAATAGGATCGCATCTGCATGATGGCATATATAATACAAAGTAATGACTATTCATGGCCTGATTTGCCCTCCTCTTACTGCACCCAGGGGGAATAATCTGACAGGTTCCTTCTTTAATTTTGCCTGCATATTTATTATAAAGTCTTCCCCATCTTTAACCATTTCTTTATAGGTCTGTATTTCCTGTTTTAATATACCCCTGACCTCCTCTGCTTTTTCAGGGTCAACCTTTAATTCAAGGTTAATAGGCCCTGCAGCCCAGGACATAAGACAGAGGGAATCTGGAAATTCTTCATCTGTGGCTTCTTTGCAGGTGAATTTGTATCCATTTGTCCTGTCAAGCATTACAGGATAATCCTGTCCGTCACAGTTTAATATAAATCCGGATGGCGTGATTTTTTCTTTATTCATAATAAACCCTCACTTTCTTATATTTTCTTCCGTAGTCGATAGCTTCGTTATATGTGTTAAAGAACACATCTAATCTATACCCCTTTATATCTTCGCCTGTGTCATGGGCGATGGCTGTGCCGTACCCGGGAATATGCAGCTTTGTTCCGAGTGGAATTACTGCCGGGTCAACAGCTACAATTCCCGGTTTGGGCCATATGCCGGTGGCGGTCCTATTCCCTGTATGAGTATAGGCTGTGATTTCAAAAGTCGCTTCCCAGTACTGGGATTTTGTTTCTCCTGTAATAGTCAACAGGATAAGCAGTAAGCATAGCAGTAATAATTTTTTCAATTACCTATCCTCCTTAAATGTTCGGGGCAAAAACCCCATTCTTCTGTTCCTGCTTCATCAGGATTATCAAATTTCACTATTATAGAAAAATAACTGCCAGAGTTTTTAATTACTGTCCCGGTTTCAAAATTAAAAAATCTGAAGTCTGCAGCCGGGGTAATTACCTGCACCTTGCATCCTACTAGAAAATCACTGTATTTATTACCCCTTGTTTTAAACCTTTTATCTATGGCATATCTTTTAAGATCTCCCACTGAAGGATTTTTCTTTCCAGGTATTTTGTGAATTAATTTTTCCCCTGTCAGCTTTGTAATTTCAGGAGCAGTTAATTCTTTATTAAGTCTTTCCTGTTCAATTTCATCAAGTGCCATATAAAACATTATTCTTCCCCTCTCTGGAATTCAATCTCTTCAACTTCCTCTTTTTCAATCCTCAACTTCATATCAAAGAAAGAGGGGATTATACAATCATCAAGAAAGTGAACATATGGGAATATGCAATCGAATATAGATATTTTTATATGGTCCGGTATTTTCTCCATATCCATATTTCCCATGAGTTCCCGGAGATTGTTCACGTTCTGCATATGGTTTATAACATCGAGATAAGAATACAGAGTTTCTTCTCCGTCTTCGTTTAGGATAGTATAAACCCCTCTGCCTTTCTCTAAGTGACTCACCATATGGTTTATAACATTCCTGAAGAACTTAATTTGTCCTTCATCCCTTATGGGTTCGTTGTTTTTCCCTTTATTCTCGATAATAGCCTGTTTAATTTTCTCCAGTTCTTTTATCGTTGCTTTCAGGTATTGCTCCATTGTTGCCATGATGCGTATCATCTCCTTTCAAAATTAACATATCTTCGTAACACAGATTGCACATCCACCCTACCCCGTCAACATACACAGGGTTTATGTAATAATTTTTAGTGTAAAAATCTAACTCCCTATTGCATTTATGACAAAATTTCATGCTTTTTCCTCCGTATCTAAATCATAAAAACAATGATAGCAGAGCTGTTGCTCTCCCTCTTCCCCTTCGATAGGTTTTACCTGTCCGCATCTGTCGCATTTTCCTTTTTTTATGCAATTTTCAATTTCTTTATCTTTTACTTCAACTTCCTTTTCTTTCTTGCAGCAAAAATTATCCCTATAGCACTCCAGGCAATAAGGCCCGTCTGAGAGTCGAAAAAATGAACCTCCAGGATCTTTTCCGCATTTTACACAGAAAATAGTGTTTTCTTCTTCCTCCTCTTCTTCTTCTTCTTCCTCTATTTTTTTATCGTAAGGATCTGTTATCTTCTCAAATATCTGCTTAAATTGCAGTTTTGCTATATTCGTGAATTGCTGCATATCTTTAGATTTGAGATAATAACCTTCTTTGTCAAAATGCAGCATACACTGAAGTAAATTGTCGTAAGCGGTAATTCTACTTTGAAAAGTTGATATTAATCCTGTGCAGCTTTTAGGAATATAAACAGCGTTGTAATATGTAACCTCTACCTTTGAAAGGTTGATTTTATTTTCTACTATCATCAGGTATCCTACCTGCTGAACGATTTCACCTATTCTTTCCACATCTGTATCATATACTTTTAAGACTATTGGCTCCATGTCCTTATTCCCTCCTCATTTAATAGATTTACTCTTTCTATAGGTAATAATCCTACTCCGTTGGCATCCGATATATAGAGTTGTCTGTAAGGAAAATTACCTTCCTTTGTTTTTATTGATTCTATGACATATTTTTTATCCTGTTTATTATCGGTGTAGCTCATGCCGAGGGATAACATCTTTGTTACTTCCCTCTGTTTTTCTTCCAGAGCATTTATTTTCTCTTCAATCTCTTTCCGGAGATTAATTATCTCCTTTTGTGCTTCTTGAAAAGTCATAACATTAATCCTCCCATTTCATTTCCGTAATAAGAACTTTTATTTTTTCGACTTGTTCGTTAACTTTATAATAATCTTCTTTATCTAAATAACAGACTGTTTGTAAGGTTTTTTCAAGATCCATTACTGCCACAGTCATTCTATCCTTCAACTGAAGCTCCATCCTCTTCTTCCTCCATTTCTACAGATTGGCTCATGGCCATTTTTACATTTATCCGGGCCTGGCATATCCCACAGGTGCAGTTTATTCCTTTTTCAAGGTCCCTTATATCCTTAATCTCTTCCTCCCGGAGTGGCTCTCTGCAATGCTCACAGGTAAGGTCTATTGAAAAAAGGAACTCTGTTTTCTTGTCTTCAGATAGCAGGCTGACTGTCATGGTTTTCTCCGTTCTAAGGAGGGGAATACCCCCTCCTTTAAGTTTTATTTTTCTGATAACAAATTTGAAAGCATATCTGAAGTAGTAACTGTTACGCCTTCCTGTTTATTCACTTCCATCTTTGATTTTTCTTCTTCCTGTCCCGTGACTTTATCTAAAGCCCTGAGACATGACTCCACATATTTAGCTGCCTTTTTAACTGGGACATTCTTGCATTTCCCGTGCCTTTCAAGCACATTTGCAATATCTTCAATAAACGATACCATATATTTAACCTCCTAAATTCATTTTATACTGTCCGTTTTTATCTTCCGGGGACTCCCCCAGAGTCATATCGACCTCTTGATCCAGGAAATTTGCAAGCCTTCCTATTTCCTCATTTGTCATATTCACTGCTTTGATTGTGATAGTAGTTATACATTCACCGTCTTTATTCGGTCCTTTCGGGGTGAATTTTTCTACCTGGCAATTTTTCAATTTCATATACTCCTCCTCCTCTTTAGGGCTGATTGCATCTATCATAGCATCGACCTTTTTTTTTGCTTCTTCTACCTGGTCTTGAGATATAGTTAAGTGCATGGCTATACCTCCTCTATGTGAGTTTTTCCATCTTTAATCCCTATTTTAAAGCAATGAGCAAATATCGAATTTTTCGTTTCCTGTTCCTGAATTTTATTAGTTTTATCCATCTGCCGTGCTTTTACCTCATGGTCGACTTTCTTTAATAAGTCTGCTATAGTTGCAGTTTTTTCTTTGGGCTTTGGGACAGGTTTCTTCTCTGCAAATCCCTTTATATTATCTGTGACTTCTTTAAATATTTTCTGCACCTTCGGAATATCTTTGCCCTTCAGATTGTCGATTTCCTCAAAATACTCAAACAGGCTGTTTATCATAAGTGACTGTTTTTTCTCTCTGTCTACGGTTATACCGTAGGTTTTTTCTGTTTCCATAGGGAAAAGAACTGATATATGTTTTATAAACCCCTGAATTTCAAGTTCGTTTACCGAAAGGGCTATGCTTTTAAAGAGTTTTCCTATGGTAAAGAGGAGTTCTTTTTTCATTGTATTTTTCCAGTTTTTAAGTTCCTCTTCTTTCTTTTTCTTGTCTTCTGGAGGTTTTTCTATAAAAATATCTATTTGCCTTTTTATTCTTGATATTCCTTCTTTTTCTGAGGGAATTTTTTCTTCAGACAGAATTACCCTTGCATTTTTATCCCCTACACTCTTGCCATTTATTCTTATATCTTGGATGGCAATTTCCTCTTCCCTACAGCTTATTCCAGTGGTATATCTTTTTGTAAATTCTTTCATATTTTTATCCTTTCTTAATTTTATAAATCTCGGTTCCTGAGTTTTTTTAAAAAAATAATCGTAAGATAACATATTACTCCTCTTAAATCGGGATTTCTCCGTCATCAAACATCCCCTGCATTTTTTCACTTGTGGGGATAGTGTTATCTTTTATCCCCTGCTTCTCCTCTTCGTTCTCCTCTTCTGTTACTCCTCCGGGGAATTGGCCGTTCTCCATTTTATGCTTCTCTGCCAGTTCCTTTTTGAGATGGTCAATAAGTAATCCTGCTTTTATAAAATCCATATCTTTTACGGATTTTACATAGCTCTCTCCAGTCCTGTACCTGTAATCAGCGAAGAAATTAATCTTCTTCTGCCAGTCGTATTCTAGTTGTTTAAAGAGTTCGTCTGCCTCTGCAATCTGTGAATATGACGCAGGGACATGAGCATGCCGCTCTTTTGGTTCTTCAGGGGTTAACAGTGGAGCTTCCTCCGGTGGCGGTGCTGCAGGGGGAGTTTCCATTGCTTTTTTATCCGCTTCCACTATTTTCTTTTTCAATAAGAGAATAAATTTTTCCGCTTCTTCCGGAGAAAAGTCTCTTTCATTTGTGGCAGTGAATTTACCAGGATTTTTTTCTCTCATATAAGAGAAATATTTCTCCTGTTTTTCACTGTCCCATTTAGCTTCTATGTAAAGATTGGTTATCTGGTTTAACTGCTCCTCAGAGAGTTTTTCCGGAGGATCATCATCTACAGTGTAATCTCCGTCAATTATTTCTCCGGGAGGGGGAGTTAATTTTTCCTGAAGCAGGTTATCTAAGAAGTGATTTACCCTGTTATACTCATTAAGGGTGAACCCTTTTGAAGTTGATACAGGTTTCCCTAAAGCCCTCCTATATAAGTCTAACCTGGTTTTTCTATCATCTTTCTTTACTCCAATCTGTTCCAACAAAGCCCACATTTTTTTCCTGGATTTTTCCGTTTCTTCCTGAATATAGGCTTCATCGTCGGTATCGTCTATATCTTCTTCTGATGGTGTGGGAACTGCAGAAAATCCACAACCTGTTATTTTTTTCAACGCTCTCAGTTCTGCCCTGGTTTCTGCCTGTTCTAAAAAGAAGTTATTTGCAAATCCTCCCGACTTCCTTCTTTTCATATTCATTGTGGTAGCGGAACCATAGGCGTTAACTCTCTGTTTAGTTCCGTCTGCTTTGTCGATTGCTACTTTACATTCGAATATTACACAGGGGTATTCATCTTTCTTTAAACCCATCTGCTGTTTTAATTCAAAATACTTTTCCCCTGTAACCGGCTGACAATCTTTATCTATTTTATCTGCATACATTTCCTTTGCTTTATATTCAAGACCGGCTTTATCTATTACTATTTTGAATTTGCCGTTTTTCAATGGTTGCATATGATAGAACTGCATGGCCTGTTCCATATCCATGTTCTTCTCCAGTTTCATAACAGACTGGAGAGCTTTATCATCTAACGGGACCAGAGCAGTTGATTCATATTCTTCATACCCCATAACTTATCCCTCCTTATTTATGAGTTCTCTGAAATAGTCAGAGAGACTTAATTTTCTTTCCTTTGCTTTGGTATGGGCTTTGATGTATTCTTCATCTGTGACTCTGAACTGCAGAGTCTTAAATCTATCTTTCCCCCTTTCTCTTTTTTTTATATCTTCAGGTATTTTCTCACAGGAGCTTATAATTATGTCCGCGTCTGCAATGCTATACCCTTTTTTCAGGAGTATCACTTCCAATTCCTTTTTGGTATATACTCCTTCGTTGTAAATGTAAGGCACTTTATCACCGCCTTGCCTTAAAAAATAAAATTACCGGGACTATGCCCGGTGTGATTTTTATATTATAAACTGGTGAACCAGAACAGTACTGTTTCATAACCGCCTGCCTGAGTTTATCAGGTCAGGCTTATCATCTCCTTTCAGTTTTTATGTCATTACATAGTAGTATAGCATATTATTTTATTATGTCAATACATAAAAAGAAAAATCTCCTTCTGGAGATCTTCTTCTTGATTTAACCACATTATGTTACCTCATAGTTATAGAGGTAATTCTATATTATTTCTTTTTTCCCTCCATTAACTTTTGAATTTCCGGGGGGAATTGTTTGTAAGATAAATAATTAGTGTATAATTTATCTGTTATCCAATGCTGGCTGTTTTTATGGCTTCCCCACTGTTTAAAAAAGAATGGAATATTGAAATTAACAGCTTCCCTGAATATATTATCTACCCATTCACGTTTCATCTCTCTTGCACCTGGCCCAGATTCTCCACCGACAATTACCCATTCTATATCTTTAGATAACAGTGTATGAGAAACGACATCGTCTAAAAGTGGCTCAAAGCTTATAAACTTGTGTTTTGCCGGTATCTTCTGAAGTGTTTCTGCCCGGTGAAGGTATTTACTAGACTCTACTGTTACGCCGAGCCAGATGTTTTCGGGCCATTGCAACATACGTTTTAATGCTATATGTGGCCTTTTTGTAAGTATTAAAAATATATGCCGGGGATTACCTAATATCTCATTCCAAACTAAGTCTAAGTCTAATAAATTTAAATCACTGTGAAACAAATCACTCATTGAATTTACGAAAAATACAGTCGGCTTTTTTGTTTTTGACGGAATACTCAATGACGGATCATGTAATCTCACCACATTGAAAGGCTCTTTGTATTTCTCCAATCCCATTGCCTGTAATCTTTTATGCATTTTTTCTGCATAACAGTTAAGGCAGCCGGAACTAATGCGAGAGCATCCGGTCACGGGGTTCCATACTTTTTGCCACCATATTTTTGTATTTTTCATAAAACACCTCTCTTGAAATTATTTATATATAATATTTAGTAAGATAATTTATAACTGTAGTATAATTAGTATTATACTTTTTACCTATTTTTCTATATGAATATCCTTGTTCTTTCAACTCTTTCCATTCGCCTACTAAATGTTTAAATTTTCTACATGATTGACTCAACTTTTCTTTATGTTCTTTAGATAATTTTATTCCAACTAGCTTCCCCTTGTGAGCTTCACTCATTTTCCTTTTTGTTTCTTCTGAAAGTTTTTTGCCTAAATTAGCTTGACGAAGTTTTTCTTTTAATTCTAAAGGTCTTTTACGACCTGTTAGTGTTTTCCTTATTTTTTCTTTCATTTCTTCTGGCAATGTTTTTCCCCTCCAATATGTTTCTCTACCTTTATTAGCTTCGCCTATTTTCTTTCTTGTCTCTGTAGAAATTATTTTACCCTTATTAGCTTCGCTTATTTTTCTTTTTGTTTCTTCTGATGAAAACTTTCTATCAACTCTTATATTTAAATTATATCCACATTCATGATTAGTGCTATTAAAATTATTAATTAACGCCTGTTCTAATTTCAAAAGTTCTTCCTTTTTACAATATTTAATAATTTCCCATTTAAAATTATTTTCACCATATTTATTGAAAGATTGTTGTAAATAAGCATTATGGTGCTTGTTGTTTCTTAAATTAGCAAAATGATTTCTCTTTCTCACTTTTAAATTAACACTGGAACCGATATAAATCTTTTGATTTACCTGATTAATAATGGCATAAATGCCACAGTTATTATTCTTTATAATTCACCTCAATAAAAATAAGGCACTTTCTAAGTGGCTCCACATTTACCACAGACAAACTTATTTGCAATGGATGCACATCCCTTGCAGCATGTCCCGTCAGGTGTTCTGTAGAATTTCTGTGGAAAATAAGACTGGAACCCGCATTTTACACAGGTTATTTTTTCTATAGTTAATTTGGGGTTTACGGTAGTGTCCGGTTCTTCTATCAGTATTTTTTTTATATCTTCCATGTCCCTCTCGTTTGCTTTATACTGAAATTGCTCCACTTCTCCGGAAGTGTCCGGGGGAATAGAATTCTGCTGTGTATAGAAATCATAAGGGACTAATTCATAATACTGACTCTGTGCTATATACATACTCTTTCTCTTGCACGCCTGGCAGAGTTGAACATCTCTGTCTATAGTAGATTCTCCTCCCACGCTTACCAGGTCATATGATTTACAATAGGGGCAATTCTGTCTTATGAGATATTTCTTTATAGTCTCTATCTCTTTAGCTATCCCCTGTAACGTTACCGTCTCGCTTCCGGATAATTCTTTTATAGTCTTCCGGAGGAATTCATTCTGGGAAAGTTCTGCTTTTTCTGCCAGAGAAGCAAGCAATTTCTGCTCCCCTGGAGTGAGGAGTAAACACTTCTGTATATACTTCTCACTTTTTTTTCTAATTCTTTTTTTCATAAAACCCTCTCCTTATAATAAGATAGGCTTATTGTATCATGGGTGATATATATTTGCAATATTGACAGGATAAAAAAACTATGTTAAGATGAATTATCTTGAATGGAGGAGGTAAGAAATGTTTCATCTTCCTATTAATGAATTCACCACAGGAGACGGAATTGCAGGTATGAAATATATACCTGATGAAAGTGTGGACCTTTTACATACAGATCCTCCATACAACATCTCCTGTGGAACAAAATTATTTAAAGATTATAGACAGAATGGTAAGGTAAATCCTACTATTCTGTCTTTTGACTTTGGAGAGTGGGATTACAATTTTAATCCTGTTGAATTTTTAAATGCCTCCATAAGAGTTCTCCATCCCACTGGTTCATGGATAATCTGGACTTCAGAACAGTTATATGGTGTATATAGACAGTGGGCTATAGATGCCGGGATGCATTTTAAGCAGACTCTTATTTTTCGTCGAGTCAACCCTCTCCCACAATTTAGGAAAATAGGCTATCGTCAAGCCACTGAACTAATGTGTTGGATAGCAAAGAAACCCATTGGTAAGAATAATCCAAATTTCATATTCGGGAAACAGGAAGATATGATCAATGTGTTCGATGGTGCTATCTGTGGAGGCAAAGAACGTACTGCACATCCCACACAAAAACCTCTGTCTATTTGCCAGAAGATAATAAAGACACATTGCAGGCCCGGAGGTATAGTATTAGATTGTTTTTCTGGAAGCGGAACAATCGCTCTTGCAGCTTATTCCACCGGCAGAAATTTCATAGCAATAGAACAGGAAGAGAAATGGAATAAGGTTGCAGAGAAGAGAATAAGAGAATACCAGGTTGTAAAAGAGGAAAAGACAGACAAATTCGAGCAAATGAAATTTTAAAGGAGGAAGTAATCATGGGTAACTTAAATGAAGTAATAGAAAGTATAGTAGGGAGGAATGTGGAATTACAGAGTTACCTCTGTCAGTTGGTACATGACATTACCCCGGAGGTAACAGTTGAAACTATGAATATTCCGATTTCAACAGAGGAAATTCATTACACTACAATTATAGGGGCAAATAGAGTCCCGGTAGTGTCCCTTACAATTTATATTCCCAGAGAGGTTATACTAGAGGCTGTTACCTCCGGAAAGGTGCTTAAGGTAAACACGATAATTTCCATAGAAGAAACCTGTCCTGACATATACAGGGAACCTTTAGAAAAAGCTCTTGATTTAGATAGAAGAGATAAAAAAAATATATAATTAAATTAAAACTTCCCTGAGTGCTATCGGGGGAGTGAGTTAATTTTTCCACGATTGACCTTTACTCTCAATGTGATTAATAATAAGATAAACCTCTGTTTGTATTCCCCAGAGTAAGGAGGAGGCACACCACCTTTCGTTTTATAAAATAATATGTGAGGAAATCCATCCTCACATATATATTTCGGCAATATTGAAATTATTCCTGTTATTTTTTATAAAAAAGATTTGCAATATTTACCAGTTTATCCACAACATCTGTTTTATCTTCCGGGATCTCTGCTTTCTTAATGACATAAGCTTTCTTTTCCGGACCTGGCAACCCTAAACTTTCAGCTTCATTCATATAGAATATAATCTTTTCAAGAAGCTCTGAATGAATGTTTCCTTCGATAACTTGAAGGATTTGCTTTACCATAGGGTACCATTTGAATATAAACTTAATAGATGTTTTTACCCCTTCCAGAGAACTGAAAAAACTATCAAAAGATAATGGCATAAACTCCCTCCTTATTTATTATAAAGTCTTCTTCCTTCTCGGAAGTGTCCGTAATTCTCTAAATCTGCCTTTTCCACTGGCCTTGAAGCAGTGGGCCTGTGGATAAAGTATCCGTTACCTGTATAAATACCTATATGTGTTATAGTTCCTTCGGGCCAATCTCCATATGTATTTTTAAAGAAAAGTAAATCTCCCGGTAAAAGGTCTTTCTTCTCTACCTTAAGCCCTATATCATCACCTGCCAGAGAAGAGGCATATCCTTCAGAAGTAGTCAACCCATCAGAGGGTTTTGCTGTTATTCCTGCTGTTATTCCTGCCTGTTTCAGGCATTGTCTAACGAAATAACAACATTGTTCAGTTTGTCCGGGTCTGAAGTCTTTCCCGTTCCAGTCAAGAGCAATGGAAGTAAGTTTCTGTCCGTCTATGTATTTCTTTTTTTCAACCTGTGCAGGGGTTCCGGTAGATGGTTTTTTGTTGAGCCATTCAAAAGTTTCAGCGTCATATGTTGTCATGTCTACAAGTAATATTTTTTTGTCAGGTTCCCCTTGTATCCAGTAATCTTCTCCTTTTTCTATATCCATGAGAAGAAATTTGTATTGTTTTCTCTTAATTTTTCTGGCCATATTTAAACATCTCCTTTCATACAGGGCTTCTCTTCACATTCCCTGCAAATTTTCTCTGTTACATTATGGACTGGACATTTTTCATTTCCACATTCACTTACTGCCTTATTTACTTGATCCGCAACTCCTACTGCTGTAATTCTATTTGATATTTCAATACACTCTTCCATAGATTTAGATATTCCATTATACATATCTGGCAACTTCTGTAATTTATCAAATTCTTCTGTCGGTAAATGCTTTCTTAACTGTTCTTCAGGGTTTAATCTTCTTCCAAGTAAATTTCTTAACCATGACATATTACTCACCTGCCTTTTTTAGATTTTTTAAATCTTGCAGTTCTTTCAACTGTTTTTTCAAATTTTCATTTTGCGTATTATTTAAAATTTCTATTAGATTGTCTATAGTTTCTCTAATAGAATCAATAGCCTTAACTAACGCATCAATCGAAGCTTTGAGGCCGATAAGTAATTCATAGTTTTTTTGCTGAATATCAATAACTTGTTTTGCATATGCTACGGCTTCTTGTATACGGGATAACCATGAGTCACGGCATAGGTATAACAATGTTCCTGAAAATGCGATTAAGACATATACTGCGTACTGAAGGAACTCTGCTTCGTTTTTTATATTTGCTTGAACCTGTGCGACTAAATATAACATAATTTTGTCCTTTCCTATAAATTTTAACTTTTAATAATATTATAGTATATTCAGATAAAATTTACAAGAACTATATTTCTTATATATCGTCATAGTCTATTTATTTTATCTCGCAATTCATCAAGCATATCAAGTAATTCACGCTTTTTATCCAGTATGGTTTTTTCTTTTTCCGGTTGAACTTCTACAGGTTTTAAAAAGCCTTTCCCGTCGTATGTATCACCTATATTTACTTCTCCTGCAAATTCTGTAATATCAAGAAGAAGATTGTTTTTTCCGAGGTCTGGATTTCTTTCTTCTTTCCAATCAAAAATATTGACCACTGTGTTGTTTTTTATATGTGCAAATTTACGCATAAACTCCTACCTTTCAAAGACTTCATACCATACACAGCAATATCCGCCTGTCCCGTTTCCACCGTTTCCATATCCGCCTCCACCACCGCCTCCACCACCGCCTCCGCCGTATCCTGAAGCGTTTCCTCCGTTTCTACTGGAAGAGTAACTGCCACCGTTTCCGCCTGCTCCAATTGCACTTGCTCCACCGCCTCCGCCTGCATAACTACCATAGCCAGAGGTGAAAGTTCCAGGACTACCGCCGACGCAAAAATAACTATTGTCGTGTGTTATTAGCATTGTCGAGTTGCCTCCAGCAACAGGATTATCGGCACTATATCCACCATTACCGCCTGCCCCGCCTGCACTTCCTAAAGAACCAGTGTCAATCCCTACAGAACCAGTCGTTACAGTTCCACCTGCTCCTCCCAGATGGTCACTTCTTCCTCCTCCAGTTCCACCGTTAACAGTTATTAAAGAACCGAACGAAGAATTTCCGCCGTTTCCGCCGTAATTCGTAGGAGAAGTTCCTGCCGTTCCTCCACTGCCACCTGAGCCTATGGTCACAGTATATGAAGTTTCTTTTATGAAAAACAATTTATAGCACCATCCGCCTCCACCGCCTCCACTTCCAGCACAGGGCACACTTGTTAAATATCCTCCACCGCCTCCGCCTCCTGCAACCAACAACACCCATACAGGTAATATTAACATTCCAGAAGGTTTATAAAAAGTCCCTGATGTGGCGAACTCGGTTTTTACAAATCTTTTATTATTATTAAATATATCGGTTATAAACATAAATTATACCCCCACATCACATAACAATATCCTGCTCCGCCTGCTCCGCCTGTGCCGTATGTAGAGTAATTAGCATTTGCTCCGCCTCCACCGCCTCCATAAGCTCCAGGATTTCCATTTCGTTGTGTAAAACCTGCTGAACCACCTGCTCCACCATTCCCCTTGCTTGCTCCGCCTCCACCGCCTCCATAAAAACTTCCACTTAATCCTCCGCCTGCTCCGGGCGAACCTAAGCTGACAATACCAGAAAAACATATAGTTGAAGTTTTATCTAAGGCTGAACCTATATTATTCATAGTTCCACCGCTACCGCCATTTATGCCCTGACGAATAAAACTATTAATATTGCTAGAACTTCCTCCAGCTCCGTATGGAGAAGTTACCTTCCCGCCTGATCCGCCTCTCGCAAATAAAGAACTAAAATAAGTAGTACCTCCGTCGCTACCTGCTCCACCTGTAGGACTTCCGGGATAGCTAGTTCCACCGTTACCGCCTGAACCAATAGTGACGGTATAAGAGTCCTCTGTAGCAAAAAAATAATATATTTCTATTGCTCCACCGCCTCCTCCGTATCCGGGTTTACTCCAAGAATCTGTAAGATTTCCCGCTCCACCGCCTCCACCGCCCACAAGCATAACGACGACAGGCGTTACCTTGAAAACTTTAGGTCTGTACCAAGTGCCAGAAGTGGTAAATTCTTGATATTCCCATCTCCCAAGTTTGTATTTTATTCGCATTAAAATTCATCACCCCACGCAATGGCATATCCAGAAGATTGATCTGTAAAGGCTTTAAGTTTATCCCCTGCTGACATACATATTCCACCTGCAATTTCCAGCGAACCATTATTTTTCAGAACTATAGAGTTTCCGAACTGGTATTTGCTATCCGTTGACCCGCCAGAAGGAAGATGCTCCAGATACATTGTAGCATCTGAAGAAGTGTTTTTATTTGTCAAGATCACCCTAGAAACTATCACTGATTTTCCCGCTGTCACCGTGAAGATTTCCGTCAATGTATCCTCTGTGATAGCTATTGCTCCAAGCATTTTAACTGCCACTAATAACCACCTCCGAATAAAAGAAAAGGATGTAAGGTCAAGCCTGTAGAACTTGAACTTGACGCACTTATGGCTTCCCTTACCGCTTGCTCTGAGGGGATTTTTGTATCACTACCAGGATCATCTATAGTAGTTACAAGATCAGAAGCTTTCAGTTGAGCATCATTCGTTACATTCCCTAAATCAACAGAAGAAGGAGAAAGAGCTATTTCGCTTATCCTTCCAGAATTGTTATACAAAACTTTTTGAGCCATAATCTTTCTCCCTTCCTTCTTAATTTAAGCCAGTACAAAACTTTCTCTCTCTTCAAAGAACATTTCAGTCGCAGATGTAGCAATTCCAAGGAACTGAACCACATTCCCCGTTGCAGATGGGGCTGTTTCAGACCTTGCACCTGGAGTAGTAGTCAGATATTGTCTTGCTCCCACAGTCATTCCAGAGAGTTGATTATTCGTGCCTTGTCTATAAACTGTTCCCGAAGCCGCACTTTCAACAGCAGATAAAACAAATCCGTTTGCTTCCTTTCCGGCAGCAGTAGCATCAGCTTTCCTTGCTTTCAACCCGGAAGAATTATATAAGTTTACAAAATCTCCTGCGGCCAGAGCTTCGCTCGCTTCTGCTGTAATAGTATCAGCACCAATACCTGAAGGCATTAATGTAATATCAAGTTTTCCTGCGGAATCAAGAGCCACAATTTTTCCTGCGTCTCCAGCCCCTGCTGAAGTTTGATTACTTGCTTTTTCAGTTATTCTACCTGCATTATTATAAAGAAATTTGTCCCCTGCCATTTATATCACTCCTTAATTAATTTGTTATTAATATTTCTTGTTTATCTATAAATATTTTTGTCGCTGTTACAGGGAAAGCTATGATACATAGAAATCCTGTTACTGGTGTAGTTTGGGTAAGTAATCCGTTGGTGGAAATCCATATAGGTTTATCTATATCCCAATTCCAGGAAACTTCTTCCATCTCTCCGAAGAAAACTACAGTCACTTCCCCGCCTAAAGCACTTGCATTATTACTTATTCCGATGGGCTTATTTATGTGGGAAAGATTTGTGCAATCGGCATAGTAAGCCAGGTTATTATCTATTATTATTGCCCTGTGACCTCCGAGAATTTCTCCTGCTGTATAAATATAAGATGAAGAAGCACCGGAAGGACCTGTATCTCCTTTCTCCCCTTTTTCTCCTTGAATACCTACGGGAATAGAAACGTGAACAGGTGTTTCCGTTATACTTACATTTATTGCACTCTGTATTATATTAGGTCTTACAGGTGTTTCCACAATAACAGGAGAAATACTATTGTTCTGTATATTTACTACAGGTCTAGTTTCATTTATCACCGGATTATTTTTTATTTCTGTTATTGTAGCTTTCACTACTTGATTTGTAATAACCATTATATCTCCGTTATATCACGCTTTACTATCATTTGTCCGGTTAAATACGTAAATCTTTCTTCCGGGATTAATCCTGCTGCAGGGTATATAAATTCTAATTTCCATATTCCATTTCTGGTAAATCTTTTTGTTTCCTCAGAAGAAAGATAACAATCTAATTTATTGTTTACATCATCTATTGTAATTTTTCCATTGGTATCATTTAATATTATTTGTTCATCAGTGCATTTTACAATAGTCAGTTCTGCTTTTAAGCCGATAGTGGATAAATCCAATTCGGCAGTAGTAAAGGTAATAGGCTGTTCCCATGTGGAACCCTGTTCTATTTTTAAATCTGCCGTTCCTGAAATAAGTCCCATAATATCCTCCTATCTTAATATCCATACAAATGGAATTACTGTTGCCAGTGAAGATGTGTCACTAAAGAAATTCACACGAAACCCATCTTGAGCGACAAGTTCAATAAAACTTAACGATCCTGTTGTACCGGGATCTGTATATCCGTAAGCTCCTCTGGTAAGGGTAACGATATGATTTGAAGTGGCCCAGGCAGAAGATTGAATATCTACATATTTATCAGTACCTACAGGAATAAAAGCTATGCCACTGTCTAAAATACCTTTTTGAAGTTTGCTCTGTGCTATTGCTGCAGAGGCAGATATAAGGGAATTTACTATAGAACCTGCCTTAATTGCCCCTCCGTCAAGCTGCCGGGTAAAACCCGTATTGCTTGCACCTGAATGAGTATGAGTCTGAAATACACTGAAGAAATAAGTTAGCCATAAGGCAAGGTTTGAATATGCACCTATATCCAGGTTCTTCCCTGTTCCTATTGTTCCAAGTATTTTCTCTATATTATAGATAGCATCTATATTTTTATTTAACAGGGTGGAGTTAATCTTATCCCCCGGAGAAGTATAGGAGATCTTTATCTCATTTCCTGCAGCAGTTGAATGAAATTGAAGGGTCTGTCCTATGTAATAATCTATCCCGGTCCTGGTTACGGCAGGGATTACATAATCCGTTACTTTAAATTCTCCCTGGTTTAATGTGGCAGCAGGCAAAACTTCCGTATATCCGGAGATAGCTATACTATTTTGTTTTGCCAGATGATTTAAAACTACCTGGTAATTGTCTCCGGAGATTGTTTTTCTTTCATCCGGAATAGAATAACCAGTGTAATCTTCGTTATAGACATTAAAGAAACTGTCTATATTTACAGGATAAAGTGATGTATCTCCAATCATTTCCGTTACTCCTTGTTATATATTGTTATATGAATTCATCTAAAAACTCTTGCCCTATAAATATTCTTTCATTGGTATGTTCCACTATCTTATAAAAAGTTTTCCTGACATAATTATACAATAGATTTATTAAAAATAAAGCTTTTCTTGTAGAATTTCCTGAAATACTTTTCAGACGGAAAAAGATTTTTCTTGCACAGTTTACAGGTATATCTCCTATTAAGAATGTGCCGGTTGCATTTATAGGAGTAAATGCAGTTTGTTCATCGTCAATAATACCTGTTCCTACCACACCGTTAGATTTTGCTTCGATTAATGCCTCTGTAACGATTTCCTGACCGTTAATGTCAGTATCCCCTGTGGATAAATCCAGGGCTGTTTTAACGCAAATTTCAATATCTTTTGCAGTCCAGTTTGCAGTCTTATCTTTCCTGTTCCATAGGTGCAGTTCAATCTCTGCAGGGGTTGTTTGTCCTATGGGTTGAGTCGGAAAAGCTAAAGTATGTATCATTTGTCCATCGGTTGAGTCATAGAAGTTTAAGTTCATCTTCTGTATTCCCCCCTTAAAATCTGCTCAAATGGGTTTACCTTAACAGTGGTGTTTTGAGGTTTCAAGTCTTCTTTTTTTACACACTCAGAGCAGTTGCTTTCAGTCGTAGGTATGGTATTACCTTCTACTATAGTTATTTTCTCTTCCTGTAAATTTTTCAGATATTCCTTGCCCTGGTCAGTTTTAAGAAATCTTTCAAAGGTGTTTAAGAAAACCTTTGTGTTTTTTTGCCATATAGGATCGTTTAATAGGGAAGGTGGAAAAATGCGTTTTTCTTTTAAAAAGTTTATAAAATTGTTAAAATCAATACTTGTCATGATTTTATCCTTCCTACGTTATGACTTTCCCCAAACCCGGTGGTTAGATAAGAACCATCTTTTATAGTCCTATTTATTAAATTTATTGTTCCCCAATCCCACCCGGAATTTATTGTTACGCCATTGTATAAAAAGTAATTTTCGTTTCGATAGTAAATTTGAATAGGCAATCCCATTGATAATATATTATAAGCGTCATTTATATTATTATAATCTTTTTTAACGCCATCATCAGAATATGCAATCCAGAATTTAGTGCGACCACCATCTGATCCATTTGTCCACAGGTAAACCCTTAACCAATTAAACCAATAATATAATATTGTTGCAGTATCAAGATCTGAACCGGCATCAAAATCATTTAATGATATGCTAATGGTTTCATCTCCTGTCATATATTCATTAAAACTGTAAAATTGATTGCAGTATTGCGTGGTTTCACCTTCGTAATATTCAGAACATGAAGGATAACGGGTAAACCACGCATAATTACGCCTGTTCCCAACGGTACCGGAAGGACAGTAAATACCTGTATTTTTAGATAACCAACTATTTTGGGTGTTATAGGTTCCATCTGGTAAAATATCAAACATGGCATAAATATAATGTTCAATTTCAGTTGGATATAGGTTTTTAAATTCTAATAATCCGTTACTGTCCATTGTAATATTGCTAAAATCACCCCCTGTATATTCAGTCATTTTTGAATAAGTTCCTGAATTTGTGGGGTCAAAATTACTTGGTGATACAACTGCATAAGCTTTTTTAAGTTGACTTAATTCAGTCAATCCAATACCATTCCCATTTCTTTTTATATTTCTATCGTTATCGCCTATCTTATATAATGAATTATAATTATTGTCCAAAACGTTTATTGTAGAAGTTTCTAAAATATAAATATTATCATTTTCGTCAACAAATAAATTATCTTTATTTGTTATGGCTGTGCTTGAAACTATAGTGCCATCTACAGGATTTTGTTTTTCAATATTCGTTCCGTTCTGAACATACAAATATCCGTTTCTATAATAAATTCCATATACGGAAGAAGAATATATTGTAGGCCATGACGTTATAAAATTAAAACTATTATCGTATTTATAAATATATGTATTAGTCGTATCACCGGTTTTTGATAATCTAAAGTAAAAATTTCCTTCTTCATCTATTGTAATATCCCTGAAGGAATAACCTGTAGGGGGTAAATATTTTGTAATATAGGTTCCAGTTGAAGAAAAAACCTGAAGCTTAGAAGGAATTGTGCCGTAAATATAATTATTAAAGGCAGCCAATTTGGGATAACTGTTAAATTTTCCATCAGCAGTACCGTAACCGCCAAAAGAATTTAACAAAACACCATCCGTATTATATTGCTGAATATAATATAATCCAACCCATATATATCCATCATAATAAATACATTCCGCACTACCCAATCCACCTGCACTAGAATCCCTAACATAAATGCGATTTGCATTATATTTAGTTAGAATACTGTAGGCAGCAGGGGAATTTAAAATATGATAATTGCCTTCATTATCAACACAAATAGAATAAATATTTGAAAGATTATTGTATTGCTTCTTAACTGAAGGATATAATTGAATTAATATATTTTTATAATTTATATCATTTCCCTGTAATTCAAGTAAGCCTGTTCCACCTGAAGCAGTATAACCGGTATCATAACCGGAAGTTGGAACCATACCAGGACAATGGTGCAACCCATACGGCCCGGAACAAGCACCTGAATTAATAGTAACTTTAGGTGCTTTTGTTGCCAATGCCCATGCCTGTGGAACGTGCCAAATATAATAAATTCTTTTACCATGTATGGTTTCCCCGTTATAACTTGAGGTAATATCTACTTCAATAGCATGAAGGCGTGGATCGTAATTTAAGCCTACCGAATAACTTGTAACATGATAGGGTTTCCAGTAATTATGTGTTTGTTGATAAGCAGTTCCTTCAAACATTGTAAATGGATTTAATGTCAGATCTGCCTCCCATGTATGTTCAGTATAGTCAATAGTTGCATAATACCAGGGTGAAGGTGTCGTAGGCATGGGAACGCCAACGGTTGCCATACGATCTCCATAATAATTGACAGATCCTTCAGTGGGTGCATAGGGTTCAATAGTATCATACCGCATACTACTTATTACTTCAATATCATTTACTGTCAATGGGGTATTTATAGCTCCCCAAAAGGCAGTTTCTTTTAATGCGGTATAATTATCTTCACCCGTAATTGGAATATATTCCTGCGTTCTTGCAGTATTAATTCTTGTTGTGCCAGTTTCTATTGTTAATAAATTGCTTTTCCTGCACCAATCAGTACCTATGGAATGTGGATAATGATCCCTGATTTTTATACGGGTGGGCCTTCCACCTGTATAAATACCGGTTAAGGTTTTAATATGGCTATTTTTATACCAATCAGCCACAATAATATTTGACAGCTCCACATAAGGAACGCCTGAAGGCTCTTTCATCCATACAGTACGATCCTTCGGTGCAAGCACTACATCTGCCTTATTTTTAGCTTTAAGTAACACTTCGTTACTCATATGTAAATAATCTCCGTATCTTTGTATTTTATGACAGATTTTTCAAGGTTTATCTTCATTGCAGATTTATTACCGCCTTCAAATATCACCTGAACTGTTTCATCCGGAGAAAACAGAGGAGTTCTTTCTACCCTTAAAGTCCTGCCCTGGGTAACCAGGAGAGTAACAGAATTAACAAGCTGTAATTGTTTCTGAAGATATGACGGCAGAGGACATGGAACATTACTGTAATAAGTTCCGTTAATTTTAATATCGTAATAATCAGTCGTGGAAGACTGAGCCACAAGAGATATTATAGTTCCACTCTGTATAGCGTCTGTTTTATCTTTACCTTTTGTAAGTTTTTTTACAAGCTCTTTCATAATTTTATTGCTCCTGTCACTACATCATAAATTCCCTCTTCCCCGTTTTCACTTACATAATAAGAGGGTTGAATATCTTTAACCAGTAAAAGAGGAATATTATTACCGGTCCATCCTTTTACATAAGATTGTACGGCTATAGTATGGCCCACTTCTAACCAGGGGTTATGTGGCAGTTGCAGTTTTACTGATTCCATGTCTAAAAGAGACTGTAATAACACTGCTGAACCGGCTTTAATTGCAATCTCCCTGGATGTTATTCTTGAGTCTGTTATGGGAGAAGCGTATATTAATTTCCCACCTGCAAGTGCTATCCCTCTTGTAGATCTCAGGTCTATAGATATATTTTTCGCTGTTGTGGTATCATCTACTTTAGCATCGTCTTTATATGTATCATCTTCTTCTTCTCCGGTGTCGGTGTTTTCTGCAGTGGCAGGGGGGCCTCCTACAATCGGAGCAGCCTTCTTTCCATAAATTACTACATAATAAGGAGTATCCAGAAGTTTGTATTTTGAATTCTTATCTTCGTTTTTATTATTATTTTTTATAAAATCAAAGGAAGTGGGATCAATCTCTACGTCTAATTCGCCTTCGTCATATCCTGTGGCATTTACTGTTACTGTGTACTGGGAGATTGGGACCTCTGTAAAAATAAATACTCCTTCTTCTATGTTCTCAGAGTTTAATCTTCCGGAGATTGCAGACTTCGGGAAATCTGCAGGAGCCTCTAATGTGTCATAATCTGCTGTTACATCTTCCCATCCTGTTCCAAGTATGGGTCCTACTGTATCGGCAGGCATATAAAATAACACGACAAAATTACTGCCTGTATTTTTCCAGTATTGCCAGGTATTATTATCCAGTGCAAAATCCAGAGATACGGCAGCACCGGTAATG
>Ga0302250_1000729_pt1 | contig 29035 bp, 21 predicted proteins | sample AAG_RA_Asp_MG_FD_193536 | JGI IMG/M metagenome (GOLD analysis project Ga0302250, IMG submission 193536) | Enriched activated sludge microbial communities from anaerobic digester in WTTP, New Holstein, Wisconsin, United States - AAG_RA_Asp | ecosystem: Engineered > Bioreactor > Anaerobic >... | reverse complement strand
TCCGGAGCACGGTCCGGAAGGCGTATTCGGGGAGGTTCCAGGGGTCCAGGGACAGGCGGACCGCGTGTTCCGGCTCGAAGGGGACCGTCATCTGGCGGAGCCCCCAGGCCAGCAGCCCGAAGAGGCCCAGCACCAGGGGGACGGTCAGGAGGTCCCACCGGTTCGGGCGAACGATCAGCGGAGCGGCCATTTCCGCCTCCCGGCCGGACAGGGATCCTCCGGAAGCGCCCGGTCCTCGGCGGAGACCGGATCGGCGTCTTCCGGCGGGGTCCACCAGAGGGGACGTGCGGTCCGCGGCTCGGGTTCAGCGGGGCGACGGGAGGCCGACCCGCTGGACCTCTGACGGACTGGCGTCCTCGTCCACGTTCGGCTCCTGGAAAAACCCGGGTCACTCCCGCCGTTGCGGGCAGGCGGAGTGTAGCCCTTCTCTCGGGTCCGTCAAGGGCTTGCATCCGGGGGAGGCCTCGTCTATGCTTCCCCTGCCGGGACGGGGCGGCGCAAGGGTGCCCAACCCCGCCAGGTCCGGAAGGAAGCAACGGTCAGCATCGTTGCGGGTGTCCCGTCCCGGCATCCCCTCTCCTCCAGGTCGGGCAACCCATGGCCTACCAGGTGATCGCCCGCAAGTGGAGACCCCAGACCTTCGAGGAACTGGTCGGCCAGGACCACGTGGCCACCACGTTCCGGAACGTGATTCAGCAGGGGCGCATCGCCCACGCCTACCTGTTCACCGGGATCCGGGGGGTCGGCAAGACCAGCGCCGCCCGGATCCTCGCGAAGGCCCTGAATTGCCAGCAGGGCCCCACCACGACTCCCTGCAATCGCTGCGCTTCGTGCCGGGCGGTCACCGACGGGTCCTCGATGGACGTCATCGAGATCGACGGGGCCTCGAACCGGGGAGTGGACAACATCCGCGAACTGCGGGAGGCGGTGTCGTTCGCGGCCTCGTCGGGGCGCTACAAGGTCTACATCATCGACGAAGTGCACATGCTGACCACCGAGGCCTTCAACGCCCTGCTGAAGACCCTCGAGGAGCCTCCGGCCCACGTGGTGTTCGTGCTGGCCACCACCGAACTGCACCGGGTCCCGGCCACGATCCTCTCCCGGTGCCAGGTCTTCGAGTTCCGGCGCATCGGGATGCCGGACCTGGTCGCGCACCTCCGGAACATCGTCACGACCGAGGGGATCGAGGCCCAGGACGAGGCGCTGCGGATGGTGGCCCGGGAGGCCGACGGGAGCCTCCGGGACGCCTGCAGCCTGCTGGACCAGGTGATCGGGTTCGCCGGCGGCCAGGTGACCTCCGAGGCGGTCTCGGCCGTGCTCCGGACGGGGCACCAGGGCCTGGTGGAGGACCTCCTCTCGGCGGTCCTCGGGGAGGACCCGGCGGGGGTGATCCGAGGGCTGACCCGGGCGCTCCAGCAGGGGATCCCGGCCCGGCAGATCCTCCAGGACCTGGCCCGTCATCTCTCCCAGGGCCTCCGGTTCCAGGTCCTGGGACCCGAGGCGGCCCGGGAAGCGGGCCTGACCGAGGGGGAGATCGCGGGGCTGCAGCAACGGATCGGCGATCGGCCCGTGGAGTCCCTGGCGACTCTGCTGCACCTGCTGGTCCAGGCGGCGGACCGGGCCGCCGATTCCCGAAGCCCCGAACTGCTGGCCGAGGCGGCGCTGGTCCGGGCGGCGCGCCTGTCGCACCTCTCCCGGGTCGAGGACCTGGTGGCGCGACTGGAGGACCTCTCCCGGGGGATTCCCGGGGGGCCTTCCGGGACGGGATCCCTGCCCCCGATGCCCGGCGCCCCGGTTCCGCCCGTCCCCCGCCCCTCCCCGGTGGCCGCCCCGAACCGGGCCGCGCCCGCCTCGGCGCCTGCTTCCGGCGGGGCGGTCGGCATGGCCCGCCGGCTCCAGGAGATGGCCTCGCCACCGCCCCCGGCCGGCGTCGCGGCGGCGGCAACCGCTACCCCCGCCCCCGATCCGGCCCCGGCGGTCCCGGTCCGCAGCGAGCGGGAGACCCTGGACCTCTTCCTGCGGCATCCCTCGATGAATGCCCTGGTGGAGGCCTTCAGCGGCCGCCCCCTGTCCGTGATTCCCGAGGGGGCTCCCTATCCCGGGCCGGGACCCGGAGATCCGAGGGGGTGACCGATGTCCCTGTCCCTTCCTCCCGCGGTGGCGGCCCTGGTGGCCGAGTTCCGGCGGCTGCCGGGGGTCGGGGAGAAGACCGCCCTCCGGTACGTGCTGCACCTGCTGGGCCGGGGGCCCGAGGGGATGACGGGCCTCCGATCGGCCCTGGCGGCCGTCGAGGAGCGGGTTCGGGCCTGCACCCGGTGCGGGTTCTTCGCCGAGGAGGACCTCTGCGTGCTATGCCAGGACCCCTCCCGGGACCCCTCCGTGATCTGCGCGGTCGAGGGGGTCGGTGATCTGCTGGCCCTGGAACGGGTCGGGGAGTACCGGGGGCTCTACCACGTGCTCGGGGGCGCCCTGAGCGTCCTGCGGGGCGTTCCACCCGAGAGGCTGCGGATCGGGCCCCTGGTGGACCGGGTCCGGGCCGGCGGCGTCCGAGAGGTGATCGTCGCCACCTCGGCCGACGCCGAAGGGGAGACCACCGCGCTCTACCTGCGGAAGGTGCTGGAGGGCCTGGGGGTCCAGGTCACCCGTCCGGCCACCGGCATCCCGATGGGCAGCAGTCTCGAGTACCTCGACGGGGTGACGCTGCTGCGGGCCCTCCGGGGCCGCCGGGAACTTTGAGCCTCCCCCTTCGAGAGTCCCCGGCGGTCAGTCCCGCCCGGCCCGGCGGCCGTCGGGCCCGCGCAGTTCGATGAAGTCACAGAGTTCGTAGAGGCGACTGTGGATGCGGTCCCCCACCCGGTCCTTCAGCCGGGGAAGGGCGTCGGGACTCTCGGGAGCCGGGTCCCTCGGGTCGAAGTTGGTGGTGGCGATCAGGGTCCGGTGGGCGTTGTAGCGGCGGCTCACCAACTGGTCCAGCACCGAGACCTCCCACTCGGTGGCCCGGCCCTTTCCCAGTTCGTCGATGGCCAGCACGTCCACCTCCACCAGGGGACCCAGCAGGGCCTCCTCCCCCTGGTCGGCCTGGTAGGCCGCCTTGAGGTCCGACAGCAGGTGGAAGAAGTCCACGAAGCGCACCGTGTAGCCCCGCTCGAGGGCGAAGTGGGACAGGAGGGCGCTGCACAGGTGGGTCTTGCCGACTCCCGGGGCCCCGAAGAGCAGCATCCCCCGGGCCCCGGGGCGGTAGTTTTCCCGCCAGCGCTTCATCTGCTTCTGGACCAGTCCCTGGTTGCCTCCCCGGGCCTCGAACTTCTCCAGCGTGCAGCGTGCCATCCGAGCCGGGATCCCGGCCTCGTTGAACCGGGCGACGTGGCGGTGGAGGTGGCGGCAGTCGCAGGGCCGGGTGGAGGGAGGCACGGACGACTGGTCGAAGACCCATCCGCTGCCTCCGCACATCGGGCATGGGAGCCGGCAGGGGCAGACCCGGGCGGCCGCCTTCTCGTCCAGGGATTCCAGCAGGTAGCCCCGATCCCCGCACCGCAGGCAGTTCATGGCCTCCCCCGTCCGCCCGGTCCTTCCGAGGCTCGACGCACCGCGTCCAGCAGGCCCCGGAACCCCGCCCGTTCCTCCGCCGCCGCCCGGATTCCCGCCCGCTGGAGATCCGCCAGGGCCTCGGGACCGGCTCCCCGCTGCCTCGCGTCGGCCAGGGTCCGGCCCAGGCGCTCCTCGGTCTCCTGCCAGACCTCGTCGCCGGCGCACCGGACCAGTCCCCTCGCCAGCCGGTCGTCCAGCGCATCCAGCAGGTCCAGCAGCGACTCGCTGGGATGGCGGTTCTCCAGGGCCTCGAGGGCCTCCCGCCACAGAGCCCGGGCCGGTTCGTTGGGGGCCTGTTCCATGGAGGCTCTCGCGTGGGCCATCGCCACCTCCTGGAGGTCCGGCGCCGCCCGGGCCGCGGGGAATTCCGATCCGATGCGCCGCCCCTGGTCCCGGGCCCTCTGCCAGACCGCGATCTCCGCCTCCACGGCGCTCCGGTAGTACCGGAGGCTGGACGGCAGCGGTGCGCCGGGGTCCGCCGTGGCCAGGAAGCGCCGGACCCCCTCCTGGAGGCCCCGCCGGACCAGGTCCTCGGGGACCTCCCGCTGCTGCCACTCCCGGAGGAGGGCCACGTCGGCGGCCCGGAGGGCCATTCCTTTCCGGATCAGGGAGAGGAAGAAGGACTCCAGGCGTTCCAGGTAGGATCGGGAGTCCCGGTCCGGGTCCATGGCCCCCCCGACGCTAGATGTCCAGGTTCCGGACCGTCAGGGCGTTCTGCATGATGAACTCCCGCCGCGGGTCCACCTGGTCGCCCATCAGCAGCGTGAAGACCGAGTCCGCCTCCACCGCGTCGACCACGTTGACCTTCAGGAGGCTCCGGGTGTCCGGGTTCATCGTGGTCTCCCACAACTGCTCCGGGTTCATCTCGCCCAGTCCCTTGTACCGCTGGATCGAGACCCCCTTTTGCCCCCGGGCCAGCACCTGGTCCAGCAGCCTCTCGGGACTCTCAAAGGTCCGGGACTCGCCGTCCACCTGGGCCTCCATCGGCCAGGCCGCCTGCCGGCGCAACTCGGCGTAGATCCCGCGCAACTGGCGGAACTCCGGCCGGTTCAGCAGCGCGATGTCCACGCGGGTGACCCGTTCCCCGCCCCCCGATCGGGTCCGGACCTCCAGGCGGCGGGAGTCGAACTCCTCGTCGAACTCCTCCCGGATGCCCTCGCCGTCGAGCAGGGCCCCCGGGGCCTCCCGGTCCAGCCAGGTCCGGAGGTGCTGCCGGAGGACCCCCAGCCGATCCGGGTCCCGGAGATCGTCCGGCTTCAGGTCCGGGAGGTCCATCAGGGCCCGGAAGACCCGGGAATCCCACCGGACGTCCAGGGCGCCCAGCAGGCGCCGGGCCTGGGAGACCCGACGCAGGTAGAGCCGGGCGGCGGGCCCCTCGAGTGGGAACAGTTCCGGTGGCGGCCGGCGGACCGCGACGCCGTCGGCCCCGCCCTCGAGGAGCCATTCCTCCAGGGCCGCGTCGTCCCGCAGGTAGAGTTCCGCCTTGCCCCGCTTCGCCTTGTAGAGGGGAGGCTGGGCGATGTAGAGGTGCCCCCGGGTGATCACGTCGGGCATGTGCCGGAAGAAGAAGGTCAGCAGCAGCGTGCGGATGTGCAGGCCGTCCACGTCGGCGTCGGTCATGATGATCACCCGGTGGTACCGCAGCCGGTTGATGTCGTAGGACTCCTCCCCGATGCCGGTTCCCAGGGCGGTGATCAGCGTGACGATGGCCTCGCTGGACAGGACCTTGTCGAACCGGGCCTTCTCGACGTTGAGGATCTTCCCCCGGAGGGGCAGCACGGCCTGGAAGGCCCGGTTCCGCCCCTGCTTGGCCGACCCGCCTGCCGAGTCGCCCTCGACGATGAAGAGTTCGGCCTTGGAGGGGTCCCGCTCCTGGCAGTCCGCCAGTTTGCCCGGCAGCGAGGCGCCGTCCAGCACCCCCTTGCGCCGCACCATGTCGCGGGCCTTCCGGGCGGCCTCCCGGGCCCGGGCCGCGTCCACCACCTTGCCCACGATGGCCTTGGCGACCGAGGGGTTCCGTTCGAGGAAGTCCGCCAGGCCGTCGGCCACCAGGCCCTCGACGGCCCCCTTGACCTCCGAGGAGACCAGCTTGTCCTTGGTCTGGCTGCTGAACTTCGGATCGTGGATCTTCACGCTGAGGACCACCGTGAGCCCCTCCCGGACGTCCTCGCCCGAGAGGGCTCCCTTGTACTGCTTCAGCAGGTTCTCCTGTTCGGCGTAGGCGTTGATGGTGCGCGTCAGGGCGCTCCGGAATCCCGCGACGTGGGTCCCGCCGTCCCGGTTCAGGATCGTGTTGGTGAAGGCGAAGAGCGTCTCCTGGTAGCCGTCGTTCCACTGCAGGGCCGCCTCGACCGAGATGTCGTCCCGGACGCCGGCGAGGAAGATGGGGCGGTCGTGGACCACCGTCTTGTGCCGGTTCAGGTGCTCCACGAAGGAGACGATCCCCCCGTCGAACCGGAACTCGTGGGCCCGTCCCTCGGCCCGCTCGTCCACCAGGTGGATGGTCAGGCCCGGGTTCAGGTACGACAGCTCCCGGAGACGCTGGGAGAGGGTGTCGAAGGAGAAGTCGGCATGGGAGAAGATTTCCAGGTCCGGCTTGAAGGTGATCTTGGTGCCGGTCCGGGAGGTGTTGCCGGTCCGGGCCAGGGGGGCCCGGGGCGTTCCCCGGTCGTACTCCTGGACGAACACGCCGCCTTCCCGCCGGACCTCCAGCCGGAGCCATTCCGAGAGGGCGTTGACCACCGACACGCCGACGCCGTGGAGGCCGCCCGAGACCTTGTAGGAGTCGTGGTCGAACTTGCCGCCGGCGTGGAGTTCCGTGAGGGCCAGTTCCGCCGCCGACCGGCCCGTTTCCGAGTGGATCCCCACCGGGATGCCGCGGCCGTTGTCCTCGACCGTGACCGACCCTTCCTGGTGGAGGATCACGTCGATCCGGGTGCAGTAGCCCGCCAGGGCCTCGTCCACCGAGTTGTCCACCAGCTCGTAGACCATGTGGTGCAGGCCGGAGCCGTCGTCCGTGTCGCCGATGTACATGCCGGGCCGGGTCCGGACGGCCTCCAGGCCCTTCAGGACCCGGATGCTGTCCGCGTCGTAGCCGCCGTTCTCCTGCCCGGCCTGGGAAGCCGGGGTCAGCAGGTCCAGATCGTCTGACATCTTCAAGACTTCCTATTCCAAGGGGGCCCGCCGCGAAGGCCGCCGAATGATACCCGGGCCGCCACCGGCTGTAAAGGGAGGCCGGCGCCCGAAACGGCTTTCGGGCCCATCGATTTTCCCGCAGCCCGGAAGCCGGGCGAATGGATGAAGGTTCCTCCAATGGGGGGACAGGAGGCCGCCAGCCATCCCGGATCGGCCGGTCGTCCCCCCGGGCCCGCGAGGGCCGTGGAGGAAGGCCCGGCGAATGCCTCAAGGGGATGGCATCGTCCTTGCTTGCCGGCCCCGGCGATCCCGATGGGATGGAAGCGGATCTCGGCTTTTTCGAAAGGAGAGGAAGACATGGAAGGGAAGCGGCAGGTCGCCCCCGCCGAGGGGAAACTGGGCGTGATGGTGGTGGGCATGGGCGCGGTGGGAACCACGCTGATGGCCGGGGTGTACCTGGTGCGGAAGGGGCTCGCGAAGCCCATCGGATCGGTGACCCAGATGGGGACCATCCGGCTGGGCAAGCGCACCGAGAACCGGAGTCCCCGGATCAAGGACTTCGTTCCCCTGGCGAGCCTGGACGACATCGTGTTCGGCGGCTGGGACATCTTCGACGAGTCGGCCTGGGAGTCGGCCAGCCACGCGGCGGTGCTGTCCCGGGAGCACCTGGACCTGGTGAAGGACGAGCTGTCCGCCGTGCGGCCGATGAAGGCGGTCTTCGACCAGAACTACGTCCGCCGCCTCCACGGGACCCACGTGAAGACGGGTGCCAGCAAATACGACCTGGCGACCCAGCTGATGGAGGACATCGCCCGGTTCCGGAGCGAGAACGGCCTCGCTCGGGTGGTGATGATCTGGTGCGCCTCGACCGAGGTCTTCATCCCGGTATCGGACGTGCACCGGGACTTCGAGGCCTTCGAGGCGGCCTTGAAGAGCAACCACCCGGACATCGCCCCGTCGATGATCTACGCCTACGCGGCCCTGAAGGCGGGCGTCCCCTTCATCAACGGCGCCCCGAACCTCTCCATCGACTGCCCCGCCCTGTACCACTACGCCGAGAAGCGGCGCATCCCCGTCTGCGGCAAGGACTTCAAGACCGGCCAGACCCTGATGAAGACGATCCTGGCCCCGGGGCTCAAGGCCCGGATGCTGGGCCTGGCGGGATGGTATTCCACCAACATCCTGGGCAACCGGGACGGCGAGGTGCTGGACGATCCCGGATCCTTCAAGACCAAGGAGGAATCGAAACTGTCGGTGCTGGACACGATCCTCCGGCCGGACCAGTTTCCGGACCTCTACGGGGACTACACGCACCTGGTCCGGATCAACTACTACCCGCCCCGGGGGGACAACAAGGAAGGCTGGGACAACATCGACATCTTCGGGTGGCTGGGCTACCCGATGCAGATCAAGGTCAACTTCCTGTGCCGGGACAGCATCCTGGCGGCGCCGGTGGCCCTGGACCTGGTGCTGCTGACGGACCTCGCCCAGCGGGCGGGCATGGGGGGCATTCAGGAGTGGCTGTCCTTCTTCTTCAAGAGCCCGATGCACCAGGAGGGCCTCTATCCGGAGCACGACCTGTTCATCCAGCAGATGAAGATGAAGAACACGCTGCGGTGGATGATGGGCGAGGACCTGATCACCCATCTGGGCGTGGAGTACTACCACTTCTACGAGGACCGGTGATCGCCGGACCCCGCGGGGAAACGGACGCGGGGGACCCCGGTGGGACCGGACAGTGACGGCCCGCCGGCGGGGAGGAGCGAGCGATGCAGTTCCTGGTGTTGCCCGCCCGGGGGGAATTCCGGGAGAGGTTGCTGGGCCTGACGCTGGAGGAACGGGCCCGGAGGATGCTCCGGGCCGCGGGACTGGCCGAGGCGTCGGAGTGGGCCGGGGCCGGGCCCCTGGTGATCTTTCCCGGCGAGCGGGTGGGACCCGGGGCCCTGGGGAAGGAGATCGCGGCGGTCGAGGCGGGGCCGGAAGCGGTGGTGGCGCTGGATCCGGCCTCGGGGGCCGGCGGCCGTCCCGTCCTGGTGCTGGGGGAGGCGGCCCGGAACCGGCTGGCCGCCGGGGCCGGGGACCTGGACGGGCTGCTGGCCGACGCCCTGGCCGCCGTCGGGGAACGGCGTCCGATCCGGGTGCCGACGGCGGAGGTGCTGGACCGCCGGGGGGCCGCCGGGGCCAGGGCCCTGCTGCTCCAGGCCCTCCGGAAACCCATCGACGGGCTGGTCTCCCGGACCCTGAACCGCCCGGTCAGCATCCGGATCTCGGCCCTGCTCTCCGCGACGCCCCTGACGCCGAACCACCTCTCGGTGATCTCGTTCGTCATCGCCCTGCTGGGGGCCCTGGGCATGGCCGCCGGCCATTTCGTGATCGGGGCCCTGGTGATGCACGTCGCGTCGGTGCTCGACGGCTGCGACGGCGAAATCGCGCGGCTGAAATACCAGTCCTCCCGGATCGGCGGATGGCTCGACACGGTCTTCGACGACGTGTCGAACAACCTCTTCGCCCTGGCCACGGGCGTGGGCCTCTGGCGGGTCCGGTCCGGAGACGGGACGGGGCAGGTGCTGCTGGGACTGGCGGTGGCGGGCTTCCTGCTGGCGGTGCCCACCGTGGCGACCACCTACCGACGACTGGTCCGCCGGGGGACCTCCGATTCGGGGGCCCTGGACTACAGCGGCGGCGAGTCTGCCTCGGCGCTGCGCCGGGCTGTCACCCGCTGGCTGGCTCCTTTGGTGAAGCGGGACACCTACCTGCTGATCTTCCTGGGCATGGCGATCGCGGGGATTCCCTGGGCGATCGTCGTCTTCTACTTCCTCGGGGCCCTGGGGGCGGCCGCGACGCTCCTCTCGGACCGAGCGGCTCTCCGGGAGGCCTGGGGGCCCCGCTGACCGGACGTGCTACACTCGGACCCCGTGACTCCCGGTCGGAGGGGCGCCGGTGCACTCGCTGCCGATGGGATTGGCGCTGGCCCTGTACGGGCTGGCCTCGGCCTTCCACCTCCTGAGCCTCTCCCGGGTCTGGGAGGCGGCGAGCCGGCTGGCCCGGCCGATCCTGGCCGTGGCCGTCCTGGCGCACCTGCTGGCCATCGGCCACCAGCACCTGGGGCATTTCCCGCCGCCGATCACGGCCGTGTCGTCGATCCTGAACCTGGCGCTCTTCGCCGGCATGGTCGTCTTCGTCGTGGCGGACCTCTTCCGGGAGCGGAGGCTGCTGGGGGCGATGATGGCCCCGCTGGCGACGCTGGTCCTCGCGACGCTGTTCCACCACGCCGCGGGCCAGCCGCCGGCGCGCCTGGCCTTCATGCGCTTCGTGACCCCCGTGCACATCGCCACCTCGGCCCTGGGATTCGCGTGCTTCGGCGTCGCGGCCGCGGCTTCGGTGATGGCCATCGTCGCCGACTTCCGGCTCCGGAACCGACGGGGCCACGGCTGGCCCCCCCTGCCGCCCCTGGCCCGCCTGGAGACGTGGGCCGCCGCGGCCCTCCGGATCGGCTATCCCTTCTACACCGTGGGGATCCTCCTCGGGGGGGTCTGGGCGTGGTTCTCGGGCGAACAGGGGGCCCTGCTGCTGCCGGAGTACCTGCTGGGAGTCGCCGTGTGGCTGCTCTTCGGGGTCAGCATGCTGCTGTCGGCGACCTGGGGATTCCGGGGTCGGAGGTTCGCGGTGCTGACCACGCTCGGGTTCGCCGCGACGCTGCCCATCGTGCTGATGTACGCCCTCCGGAGGCTCGGCTGATGGCCGCTCCCGTCTTCGGACTGATCGGGATCTCCCACCGGACCGCCGAGGTGGCCGTCCGGGAGCGGATGGCCCTGGACGGGGAGGCCCAGGTCCGGCTCCAGGAGGCCCTTCGGGCGGCGGGCATCGCCGAATCCGTGGTGCTGAGCACCTGCAACCGGACCGAGATCTACGGGGTGGGGCGGCCGGGGATGGACGCCGAGGGGACCGAGGCGGCGCTGGTGGAGGCCCTGTGCCAGGACCGGGGCGTTCCCGTCGAAACCCTCCGGGACCACCTCTACCGCATGCGGGGCGTCGATGCGGTGCGGCATCTGTTCCGGGTGGCGGCCGCCCTGGACAGCCTGGTGCTGGGGGAGCCCCAGATCCTGGGGCAGGTGAAGGACGCCTACCGGGCGGCGGTGGAGCAGGGGCGGGTCGGGCCCCTGCTGGCGCGCTTCTTCGAGAAGGCCTTCAAGGTCGCCAAGGAGGTCCGGACCGACACGGAGGTCGGCAGCGGCCAGGTCTCGGTGGGTTCCATCGCGGTGGACCTGGCCCGGCAGGTCTTCGGGAACCTGGGGCAGTCCACGGTGCTGCTCCTCGGGGCCGGGGAGATGGCCGAGGCGGTGGCCCGGGCGCTGGCGGCGGCCGGGGCCCGGCAGGTGGTGGTCGCGAACCGGACGCTGGAACGGGCGATGGTGGTCGCGGAGCGTCACGGCTGGGGCGGGCGGCCCCTGGAGGCCCTCCCGGAACTGCTGGCCGAGGCCGACGTGGTGATCGCGTCCCTCGGGGCGCCGCGCTGGGTGGTGGACCGGGCCGGGATGCGGGAGGCCCTGCGGCGCCGCCGGAACCGCCCGGTATTCCTGGTGGACATCGCGGTGCCCCGGGTCGTCGATCCCTCCATCGCCCGGATGGAGGGGGCCTATCTCTACAATCTGGACGACTTCCAGGAGGTGGTCCAGGAGCACCTCCGGCGACGGGAAGCGGACCTCTCGAAGGCCGAGGCGATCATCGCCCGGGAGGTCGAGGGGATGCAGCGCTACCTCCGGGTGCTGGAGGTGCAGCCGGTCCTGGCGGCCCTGGGACAGCGGGCGGCGGACATCCGGGACCGGGAGGTCGCCCGGGCCATCCGGGAACTGCCGGAGGTGTCGCCGGAGGTCCGGAAGGTCCTCGAGGGACTGGGGCAGTCCCTGGCATCGAAACTGTTGCACGACCCCCTGTGCGTGCTGCGGGAGTCCGCGTGGAACGGGGAGGGAGGAGACGTCGCCGAGGCGGCCCGGAGGCTGTTCCGGCTGCCGGAGGACGGGGCGGAGAAGGGCCCGGAGGGTCGGCCCCAGGCCGTCGGAGAGGAGAAGGAATGCGCCCGCTGAGGATCGGGAGCCGGGGGAGTCCGCTGGCCCTGCGCCAGACCGGAATGGTGGCCGAGGCCCTGGGTCGAGGAGGCCGGGAGGTCGCGGTGGAGGTCATTCACACCCGGGGCGACCGGATCCTGGACGTGCCCCTGTCCCGGGTGGGCGGCAAGGGGCTCTTCGTGAAGGAGATCGAGGAGGCCCTGCTGGACGGGCGGTGCGACCTGGCGGTGCACAGCCTGAAGGACGTCCCGGCGGAACTGCCGCCGGGACTGGTGCTGGGGGCCTGCCTGGTCCGGGAGGTGCCCTTCGATGCCCTGGTGTCCCGTTGGGGTCCATCCCTCCGGGATCTGCCGGGCGGGGGCCGGGTGGGCACCTCGAGCCTGCGCCGGCAGGCGCAGCTGCTGGCGGCGAGGCCCGACCTCCGGGTCGGCAGCCTGCGGGGAAACGTCGAGACGAGGCTGCGGCGGTTCGAGGAGGGGCTCGATGCGGTGATCCTGGCTGCGGCCGGACTCCGGAGACTCGGGATGGGGGATCGGATCTCGGGGCTCCTGGAGCCTCCGGAATTCGTCCCGGCGGCGGGGCAGGGCATCGTGGTGGTCGAGTGCCGGGAATCGGACCGGGAGGTGCGGGAAATCCTTTGGGAATGCCTGGAGGACCCGGCGACGCGGGTCGTGATGCGGGCGGAGCGGGCCTTTCTGGCGGCCATGGAGGGCGGGTGCCAGGTGCCCCTGGGCGCCTGGTGCCGGGCCGTGGACGGCGGGCTGGCCATGACGGGGTTCCTGGCTCGGCCCGACGGGACGGACCTGCGCCGGGTGGAGCGGGCCGGGGACGCGGGGACGCCGGAGGCCCTGGGCCGGGAGGTGGCCGAGGCCCTGCTGGCGTCGGGGGGGCGGGAGATCCTGGCCTCGCTGGTGGAGCCTGCCTGATGTCGGGCCTTCGGGGACGGAGGGTGCTCGTCACCCGGGACGAGGAGGAGGCGGCCCGGACCGCCGAGGCCGTCGCCCGGCGGGGGGGCATCCCGTGCGTCTTCCCGTGCATCGCCTTCGACCCCCCGGGGGATCCCGAGGCCCTGCGCCGGGCGGTGGCCCGCTGGAGGGACTTCGACCGGGTGGTCGTGACCTCGTCCCGGGGCGCCCGGGTGCTGCTGGAACGGCTGGATCGCCTGGGGGAGTGGCCCGAGGCGGCGGAGCGGGGGCGGTTCTTCGCGGTGGGGGAGGCGACGGCGAGGGTGCTGCGCCGGGGCGGCCTCCGGGACGTGAGGATTCCGGATCGCTGGCAGGGCGAGGGACTGCTTCAGGCCCTCCTGGCCGACGGGGCGGCCCGGGGACGGACGCTGCTGGTCCGGGCGGAGGAGGGGCGGGAAGTGGTGCCCGAGGGCATCCGGGCCGCCGGCGGAACGGTGGAGGTCGTCGCCGCCTACCGGACCGTGCGAGCCAGGCCGACAAAGGCCGAGATCGAGGCGCTGATGGAGGGGGCGCCGGCGGACGTGGCGCTGTTCTTCAGCCCGTCGGCCTTCGAGGCCTTCCTGGACATCTGCGGGGAATCGCGGGCCCTGGCATGGCTTCGCCCGTCGCGGGTCGTCGCGGTGGGCGAGGTCACTGCGGAGGCCATGGAACGAAAGGGGGTCGTCCCGTCGGGGGTGGCTTCCCGGCCCTCCCTGGACGAGGTGCTGGAGGCCGCCGAGGAGGCGCTGTCCCGGGGTTCTTCCGATACAATGACCGGGGTCTCCGGGGGGAAGACATGAAGAGGTCCGCGGGGGGGATCCTGTGGCTGGCGGGCCTTTGTGCCTGCACGCAACTCGGGAGTCCCGGTGCCGATGCCGGACGGGACGTGCCTGCCGTGGACGACACGGGGGTGGAGGACCGGGGACCCGGGCCGGACCCCGGACAGGACCCGGGAGTCGACCCGTGGACCGATCCGGGGCAGGACCTGTTCGACGACCTGGCGCCACCGGACCCGGGAAGGCCCGATCCGGGGATCGACCTGCCCCAGGACCCGGGAATGCCCCTGACGGGCAAGGTCGAGGTGGCCCCGTTCACCATCGAATTCTCCTACGTCCCGGCGGGAGGCGAGGCCCGCCGCCCGATCCTGGTGAAGAACCTGGGGCCCGGAGCGCTGGAGGTGAGCCGTTTACGCTTTTCCGGATCGGGGGACTTCGCACCCGACATCGGGGTGGCCTCCCGTCCCGGCCCCTCGGGGGCGCGGGACTACGACCCGTCCCCGCCCCGGGTGCTGGCCCCGGGCGAGACCTGGAGCGTGCCGATCCTGTTCCGTCCGACGGTGGAAGGGGACGCGGACGGGGAGGTGCGGGTCTTCACCAGCGACCCGGACCGGGCCGAGCCGGCGATGGCATTCCTGCGGGGGAACCTGTCGAGGCCGTGCATCCGCCTGCGCCCGGAGTCGGTGGATTTCGGGGCGGTGACGCCGGCCCAGCCGGGACGGGCCGAGGTGCGGGTGGAGTCCTGCGGGCAGATGGACCTGCGGATCTCCGGGGTGGCCCTGGGTCCCGAGGCCGAGGCGGCGGGGGTGGCGGTCTCCTTCGCCCGGTTCGGTTCGGGGACGGCCCCGACGGCCCAGGATCCGGTGGTGCTGGCTCCCGGGGCGGCGGGGATTCTGGACCTCACGTTCGATCCCCGGGATCCTCCCGCCGAGGGAGCGGTGCTGGACAGCCGGCTGTCGGTGCTGGGCAACCAGTTCTTCGGGGTGACGATGCTGCCGCTGGCCGGGACGGCCTACGCGGCCTTCTGCGCCCAGCCGGTGATCCGTCCCCTGAGCGACCCGGCGGTTCCCGTCGGCAGCGTGATCCAGGCCACCGGGGCGGACTCCCGATCGCCCTTCGGGAGGGTGAACGCGTGGTCCTGGACGGTGGACCAGCCCGAGGGCAACGGGGGCGTGCTGGTGCCGCGGGACGGGGTGCCGGAGGTGGCGCTGTTCGCCGGGGCGGTGGGGACCTACCGGCTCGGGCTCCAGGTCGGGGACGACCAGGGGAACCCTTCCTGCGGGGAGGCCCGGTGGGAGGTGGAGGTGACGCGGGACCAGGTGGCCACGGTGTCGGCGACCTGGAAGCGGGTCGACGGCGGTGGACCCGTTCCGGGGCGGGGACCGGACGTGGACCTGCACTTCCTCTACCCGGCGGCCGGCGACACGGACTGCGCGTGGTATTCCCGGTGGTACGACTGCAATCCGTACAACAACCCGGAGCCGGACCCGGCGACCTGGGGCGGCCAGTCGGTGCGGATGGTGTCCCAGTCGTCGGACGGCCGGCTCCCCGAGGCGGTGCGGATGGAACTGCCGTCGTGTCCCCAGGGGCGGCGATTCCGGTTCGGGGTGCACTACTTCGCCGCCGCGGGGGCGGGGGCGGTGGACGTGACGCTGGCGGTTCATTTCTACGGGCAGCGGGCCTGGACGCGCACGGTGCGCCTCCGGGAGAAGGACCTGTGGGACGCGGCGGTGCTGACCTGCGGGTCGGCCTCCGAGATGCCCACCGTGACCGAGACCCCGGGTCCCCGCATCCTGTCCGGGTACGCCCCCTGCCCCTGACGCCGCGGTGGTCGCACGGTCGCATCCTGCCGCGCCGCGCACCGCGTCTTGCCGCCGCGGCCCGGGACAGTGGCGGGAATCGTCAAGCGATACGGGGTGTTCGGTGCGACAAAAAGGTGACTGTCCCCCTCCGCTGTGGTAGGCTTGGCCGAGCGATCCTGCAGGAGGAGACCATGAAGGTCTGCCCGCGGTGCGGCCGAACCTGGCCCGATTCGGGACGGTTCTGCCCGATGGATGGAGCGGGGCTGGTGCCCCAGGCCGAGGCGGCCCCGCCCCCGGGTCCGCCGGAGGCACCCGCGGCCCCCGCCGCCGGGGCCGCCCCCGGGACCGCGCCCCGGAAGGGCACCCGGGGGACCCGGGCGGTGCGGGCGGCGGCCCCGGAGAAGCCGACCCAGGCCGTTCCGCCGGCCGGGGAGGCCGCCGAGGGATCGGCTCCCCGGAAGGGGAAGCCCCGGGGCGCATTTTCGGAAACGAAGTGGTTCATGGCCGGGGAACTGGAGGTTCCGAAGGACGAGATCGGCCCGGAAATCCTTGCCCCGAAGGACCTGGAGCCCCGCTACAAGAAGACCCGGGAACTGCCCCCGGAGGTCCGGAGGCGCTTCTCCCTGGAGCGGGACGGGGAAGAGTCGAAGGACCCGAAATGAGTCCGGTGGCCGCCCGGAAGGCCCGGTTGTACGGGGTCTCGATCCAGGAAGTCGCGGCGTTCTGCCGGGGGATCTCCCGCCCGGAGAACCCGGCCATCGCCTGGGAGGCCTTCCCGGAGGTCCACGTGAAGTGCCCCGACCGGGAGGCGCTGGAGGCCGTTCTGGACCGGTTCCCGGACGCGGTCTACGGCCTGGATGAACTGACCTTCGAGGAGGCGGTGGTCCGGGGACTGCTGGCGGCCGGGTGGACCCTGGCCACGGCGGAGTCCTGCACCGGGGGACTGATCGCCTCGATGGTGACCGCGGTGCCCGGGAGCAGCGGGACCTTCCTCGGGGGGGTGGTGGCCTACTCGAACGCGGTGAAGGCGGGGTTGCTGGAGGTGCCGGGGGATCTGCTGGAGGCCCACGGAGCGGTGTCGGGACCCGTGGTCGAGGCGATGGCCACGGGGGCCCGGCGACGGATGGGTTCGGATCTCGCCGTGGCGGTGTCCGGCGTCGCCGGACCCGGCGGCGGGACGCCGGAAAAGCCGGTGGGCACGGTCTGGGTCGCCTGGGAGGGACCGGGAGAGACCCGGGAGTCCCGGCGGCTCGCCCTGTCGGGGGACCGGGAACGGATTCGCCGGGTCGCGGCGTACGAGGCCCTGGAGGGCCTGCGGCGGCGCTGCCTGGTCCAGGGGGCCGGTTCGGCCCGCCGAGGGGGTTGAATGGCGGACTCGTCGCGGGGGGGATTGCCGGAGCGCCAGGGGCCCCGGTGCTGGGTGGGTCTGGAACTGCCGCCGGGGGCGGCCCAGCGGATGCTCGCTGCGGTCCGGCGCCTGGTCGGGACGATGGGGCCCGCCGCTGCCCGCTGGTGCTGGGTGGATCCGGCGGACTGGTGGATCCCCCTTTGGGTGATGCCCGAGGGAACGCCGCCCGACCGGGCGGCCGATGCGGTCCGGAAAGCGGTGCAGGACCTGTCCGTCCTGTCCCTGTCCCTGGGATCCTGGTCCCGGTCCCAGGACGGACGGCTGCTGACGGCGCCGGCCGGACCCGGGGAGGCGGTCCGCCCGTTCCAGGAGGCCCTGGGGGCCGGCCTGGCCCGCCAGGGCTTCGAGGGGGAGATCGTCGAGCAGCCGGCGGTGCTGGTCGCCTGGGCCCGGGCGGCCGGGGAGGCGTCGTGGGACCCCCCGGCCGAGAACGAGGAGTCGGGGCCGCCCCGGGGATTCACCGTGCACACGCTGGGGATCCTGTCGGGAGACCTGCCGCCGGCCCCCTCCAGCCGCGTCCGGACCGCCGAACTCCGCCGGGATGGTTCTTCCCGCCGGTCCCGGGAGGAACGGTCGTCCCGTCCTCCGGCCCCCGAACCCCCCGTCGAGGAACGGTCGTCCCGTCCCTCGGTTCCCGAACCCCCCGTCGAGGAACCCCCGGCCCAGTGACCCGGGCAGCCCTTCTTCCCCGGAGGACCGTCCGGGATGCCTTGCCCTTCATCGCGGCCCCGCCCCGGACCCTGTCCACCGCGCCGGACCCCGGGGAGGATCGTTGCGGGTGTCCCTCCCCTTTGCTAGAGTCGGCCCGTCTGGAAGGAGACGAAGATGCCGAAGGACCAGAGGACCCAGCCGGTCGCCGACGACCGGGAGCGCAACATCGCCGTCGCGGTGCAGACGATCGAGCGGCAGTTCGGGAAGGGCAGCATCATGCGCCTCAAGGAAGGCGAGGTGGCCGTGGGCGCCGTCCCGGTGATTCCCACGGGATCCCTGGGCCTGGACCTGGCCCTGGGCACCGGGGGCTACCCGAAGGGCCGGGTGGTGGAAATCTACGGCCAGGAGTCCTCGGGCAAGACCACCCTGGCGCTGCTGGCCATCGCCGAGGCCCAGAAGAAGGGCGGGCTGGCCGTCTTCATCGACGCCGAGCACGCCCTGGACGTCCAGTATGCCCGGCGCCTGGGCGTCAAGGTGGACGACCTCCTGCTGGCCCAGCCAGACACCGGGGAGCAGGCCCTGGAAATCGCCGAGACCCTGGTCCGGACCAACGCCGTGGACGTCGTGGTGGTGGACTCGGTGGCGGCGCTGGTCCCCAAGGCGGAACTGGAAGGCGAGATGGGCGATTCCCACGTGGGCCTCCAGGCCCGGCTGATGAGCCAGGCCCTGCGGAAACTGGCCGGAGTGCTGTCGAAGTCCAGCACCTGCATGATCTTCATCAACCAGATCCGCATGAAGATCGGCGTGATGTACGGCAACCCCGAAACGACCACCGGCGGCAACGCCTTGAAGTTCTATGCCAGCGTGCGCCTGGAGGTCCGCCGGGGCCAGACGATCAAGGACGGCGAGGGCGGCCAGGGCACCGGCAACCGGGTCCGGGTGAAGGTCGTCAAGAACAAGCTGGCCCCGCCGTTCCGGGAGGCGGAGTTCGACCTGATCTACGGCGAGGGCGTCAACCGCCTCGGGGAGGTGGTGGACCTGGCGGCGGCCTGCGGGGTCCTCGAGAAGAGCGGGTCCTGGTACTCCTTCCGCGGGGATCGACTGGGCCAGGGCCGGGAACAGGCGATGGCCTTCCTCCAGGAGCACCCCGACGTCCAGGAGCAGGTCTCCCAGGCGGTGATGGCCCATTTCGGCCTGGCGGGCCGGGGACAGCCTGCCACGGAGGCGGCCGGTGCCTGAAGTCTCCCTCTCCCTGGAACTGGAGAGCCTGCTCCGGTTCTCCATCGCCCAGGGCATCTCGGACATCCACCTGAAGCCGGGGCGGCCCCCGGTGTTCCGCCTGGCCGCGATGAACGACCTGGTGTCTCCCAAGGGCATGGGGCCCCTGGAGGAGGGGGACATCCACCGGCTGGTGGACCCGCTGCTCCAGGAGCACCACCGCCTGATGCTCCGGGAACGGGGAGGGGTGGACCTCGGGTGGGGCATCCAGGGGGTCGGGCGCTTCCGCATTCACCTCTATCGCAGCCGCGTGGGCAGCCAGGCGGCCCTCCGGGTGGTCCCGGCCCGGATCCCCGGGATCCAGGACCTGGGCCTGCCGCCCGCCGTGTCCCAGTTGACCGGCGAGCGGCGGGGATTCATCCTGGTCACCGGAGCGGCCGGCAACGGCAAGAGCACCACGCTGGCCTCGATGCTGGACCAGATCAACCGGACCCGCCCCTGCCACATCGTCACCATCGAGGACCCCATCGAGTTCGTGATCGAGGACCGCCGGGGGATCGTGACCCAGCGGGAGGTGGGCAGCGACACCTCGTCCTTCACGGAGGGGCTCCGGGCGGCCCTGCGCCAGGACCCCGACGTCATCCTGGTGGGGGAGGTCCGGGACCGGGAGACGGTCGAGACGGCGCTTCGGGCGGCGGAGACCGGCCACCTGGTGCTGTCCACGATGCACACCCTGGACGCGAAGGAGACCGTCCAGCGGGTGATCGGCTTCTTCGAGCCCCACGAGCACGAGACGGTCCGCCGGATGCTCGCCTCGGTGCTGAAGGCCGTCATCTGCCAGCGCCTGGTCCAGCGCCAGGACGCCCGGGGACGGATCCCGGCGGTGGAACTGATGCTGGCCACCGCCCGGATCCGGGACCTGCTCCAGGACCCCGACGGCCTCGCCTTGATCCCGGAGGCCATCGCCCAGGGGCAGTCCCAGTACGGGATGCAGACCTTCGACCAGTCCCTGATGCAGCTCTACCGGGAGGGCCGCATCCGGTACGAGGAGGCCCTCGCCCACGCCACCAACCCGGCGGATTTCGCCCTGCGGGTCCAGGGCATCGCCGTCGGGGAGGACGCGTCGGCGCTGGTGCCGGGTTCCGCAAACGATCCCTACCGCTTCTGAGAAAGGGAATGCCGTGACATCGCAGCAGATTCGATCCGAGTTCCTCCGGTTCTTCGAGGCCCGGGGCCACCGGGTGGTCCCGAGCCACGGCCTGATCCCACCGGCCGACCCGACGCTCCTGTTCGTCAACGCCGGCATGGTCCAGTTCAAGGACGTCTTCACCGGCCGGCGGGACCCGGGCTACCGGCGGGCCACGACCACCCAGAAGTGCCTCCGGGTCAGCGGCAAGCACAACGACCTGGAGCAGGTGGGCCGCACCCCCCGCCACCACACCTTCTTCGAGATGCTCGGGAACTTCTCCTTCGGGGACTACTTCAAGGCCGATGCGTGCCGGTTCGCCTGGGACCTGCTGACCGGCGTCTACGGCCTGGATCCGAAGGACCTGTGGGTCACCGTGCACCCCGACGACGACGAGGCCCGGAACATCTGGACCCGGGACATCGGGGTGTCCCCGGACCGGGTGCTGGCCGACCCCTCGAACTTCTGGTCCATGGGAGACACCGGGCCCTGCGGGCCCTGCAGCGAGATCCACATCGACCGGGGGCCGTCCTTCCCGGGGGTCTCGATGGCCGATCCCGGGCACCGCTTCATGGAACTCTGGAACCTGGTCTTCATGCAGTTCGACCGGGACGGGGAGGGGCGCCTGTCGCCGCTGCCCGCCCCGTCCATCGACACCGGCATGGGACTCGAGCGCATCTGCAGCGTGATCCAGGGGGTCCGGTCCAACTACGAGACGGACCTCTTCCGGCCCCTGATGGACCGGGCCGCAGCGCTGGCCGGCACCGCCTACGGACGGGACGAGGACGGGGACACGGCGCTGCGGGTGATTGCCGACCATGCCCGGGCCACCGCGTTCCTGATCGCCGACGGCATCTACCCCGAGAACGAGGGCCGGGGGTACGTGCTGCGGCGCCTGATGCGCCGGGCGCTCCGGTTCGGGCACAAGCTGGGCCTGCGGCAGCCCTTCTTTACCGAGGTGGTGCTGGCGGTCGAGGGGGTGATGGGGAACGCCTGGCCCGAACTGGCCGCCCACCGGGAGGTGATCCGGAAGGTCGCGGCCCAGGAGGAGGACCGCTTCCTCCGGACCCTGGCCTCGGGGATGGAGATGCTCGAGGAGGCCATCGCCCGGGTCCGGGAGGCCGGCGGACGGCGCCTCGACGGGGAGACGGTCTTCACCCTCTACGACACCCACGGGTTCCCGGTGGACCTGACGGCCCTGGTGGCCGAGGAGCATGGCCTCGGGATCGACGAGGAGGGCTTCGCGGTCCGGATGGAACGGCAGCGCCAGAGGGGCCGGGCCTCCTGGAAGGGGGCCGCCGAGGATCTGGCCTCCGTGGTGGAGGAGTGCCGCGCCCGGGGATGGACCGGGAACTTCCAGGGCTACGACTGGGACGAGGCGACGGGGCAGGCGGTCGCCTCGACGGTCCGGGGGATCTTCGCCGACGGCCGTCCCGCGGAGGAGGCCCGGGAGGGACAGTCGGTGATCGTCGTGGTCCCCGAGACCCCCTTCTACGGGGAGTCTGGAGGCCAGGTCGGGGACCGGGGAACGATCCGTGGGGAGGGGGTCCGCATCCGGGTGGAGGACACCCGGAGGCCCCAGGAGGACGTGATCCTGCACCTGGGGGTCGTCGAGGAAGGCACCGTGCGCATCGGGGACCGGGTCCTGCTGGCACCGGACCCCGCCCGGCGGCGCACCCGCCGGAACCACAGCGCGACCCACCTGCTCCACCGGGCGCTCCGGGAGGTGCTGGGGGGGCACGTTCGACAGCGCGGGTCCCTGGTGACCCCCGACCGGCTCCGGTTCGACTTCAGTCACACCGGCCCGATGACCCCCGAGGAACTCCGGGCGGTGGAGGACCACGTCCAGCGGGCCATCTTCGCCGACCTCCCGGTCGCGACCGAGGTGATCCCGCTCCAGGAGGCGGTCGATCGGGGAGCCCTGCACTTCTTCGGCGACAAGTACGGCGACGTGGTCCGGATGGTCCAGATGGGGGAGTCCCGGGAACTCTGCGGGGGCACCCATGTCCGGCGGACCGGGGAGATCGGGGTCTTCGTGATCCTCTCGGAGGGGGGCATCTCGGCGGGGGTCCGCCGGATCGAGGCCCTGACCGGGGAGGCGGCGGTGGAGTGGCTGCGCCAGCGGGCCGACTGGGTGGCCCGGGTCTCGGAGGTCCTGAAGACCGACGGGCCGGGGATCCTGGAACGGGTGCAGCGCCTCCTGGCGGAAGAGAAGGCCCTCCGGAAGGAGATCTCGGACCTGAAACTGAAGGCCGCCGCAGGGTCCTCGGGCACCGCGGGGCCGGGCGGGATCCGGGAGGCCGGGGGCATCCGGGTCCAGGTCGCATCGGCCGACGGGGTGGACCCGAAGGCGGCCCGGGACCTGGCGGACACGCTGCGGGATCGCCTGGGTTCCGGCATGGTGCTGTTGACCCGTGCGGAAGGGGACCGCCTCGCGGTGACGCTCGCCGTGACGAAGGACCTGGCGGTCCGGCATCCCGCCGGGCGGACGCTCCAGGCGGTCCTGTCCTCCCTGGAGGGCCGGGGCGGGGGGAACCCCCTGCTGGCCCAGGGGAGCGTGCCGGACCGGCAGGGAGCCTCCCGGGTCCTTGACGCCCTGCTCGGCCATCTGTCATCCTAGCCGGGCCTTCCGTGGCTGGAGTGGACGATGAGTGACCTGCTGTCCGAACCCCTGTCCCTGCCCCTGCTGGAACGCCACCGGACCCCTCCCTCGGGGGAGGAGATCCTGGATCGCTTTGTCGAGCGGTACGCCTCCCGGTCCCTGGGCGACCGGGTCGCCAGTGCCCCCCCGGCGCCGGTGACCGGGCCGACTGCCGGTCCGGAGGAGGCGCCCGACGAGCCGACCGTGCTGTTCACGGTTCCCCTGGCGCCGGAGGCCCCTGCCCCGTCGCCGGCCACCGCGGGCGAGGAGGAGGCGACCCGGATGCTGGAGGTGCCTCCCGAGGCCGCGGAGGAAGGCGGCGGGACCCCGACGATGGCCTTCGAGGCGGTTCCCGGGGAGACCCCCGAGGAGGCGACCCGGGTGCTGGAGGTGCCTCCCGAGGTCGCGGAGGAGGGCGGCGGGACCCCGACGATGGCCTTCGAGGCGGTTCCCGGCGAGGCCGTGGAGGAGGCGACCCGGGTGCTGGAGGTGCCTCCCGACACCGAGGAAGGCGGACCGGAGGACGAGCCGTCCGGGACCCCGACCGTCGCGATGGTGCCCGGGGATGCCTCGAAGAAGCGGAAGAAGCGCCGGCACCGCTGACGCCCGTCCCTCGGTCCCGGCCTCTCGCGGGCCCCGGGAAGTTCAGCGCATGGTCCGGATCGCCTGGACCACCCATCCCTTCCAGGGAAGCGACGACAGGCTCGCCTCGTCCCACTGGTCTGCTTGGAAGCCCTCCAGGGCGATGCCCAGCAGCCGCACCACGACGGTCCCCGAGGGAAGGTCCGGCAGGGCCGGCAGGGAGGGGGAGACGACCGGGGAGGCGGCCCGGAGGTCCGGCAGGTCGATCCGCCGGACGAAGGGGGCGGCGGAGATGGCCCACTGGGATCCCCCCTTCAGGCCGTAGATCCGGAACGACTGGAACGAGGGCCAGGGGGGGCCGTCCAGGGTCCAGACGAGCCGCCGGGTTCCCCAGGGAAACGCCGGGAGGGGGTCCTGGAACCGGGGGATCTGGAGGAAGGGACCCAGGGTCAGGCGGTCGGCCACCACGGCCGTCAGGGTCCCCCCGGACCCGGGCAGCAGGGCGACCACCTCGCCCTGGACCGTGGGAAGGGACAGGGACGAGGCGGTGGCCTCGTCCACCCGGACCAGCGCGCCGGCGGTCCCCCCCAGCACGATGGCGCCGTCGGGCAGCAGGGCGACGCTTCGGAGGTCCTGGCGGACGCCCGTGTCCAGGGCCAGGAAGGTGCCCTCGCCGTCGCCCAGCAGGGCGGTTCCGCGGCTTCCCACCAGCAGCGGCAGTCCCAGCACGGTTCCGATCCCCAGGAGGTCCCGGTCGGTGGGGGCCGGCCGGAGGACCCGGGCCGCATTCCCGGCGATCCGGACCACGAGGCCCCGGTCCCCCACTCCGATCACCGTGTCGTCGGCCAGCGTCGCCAGCGCCCGGATGGGATCGGCCGCCCCGTAGGGAACCGGCGTCCAGCGGCCGTCCGGATCCCGGGCCAGCAGGCTTCCGTTCCCGGCCACCCAGGCCCTTCCGTCGGAGGTCAGGGCCACCGCCTCCAGGTCCGGGGATCCGGGAACGGCCTCCCGGGAAACCTCCCCTCCGGTTCCGAGGCGCCAGACGGTCCCGGCATCGCCGGCCGCCAGCAGCACCCCGTCCCGGAAGGCGCAGGCACGAAGGGCCAGGGTCCCCAGGGAGGCCACCGGGACCACCTCGCCCTCGGAAGACAGGGACCAGACCCGGCCCCGGGCCCCCACCAGGAACCCTCCGCCCTCGGGCCGGGGACAGGCTCCCAGGGGGTCGGGAAGAATCTCCGGGGACAGGGGTCGCGCGCCCTCCCGGGAGACCTGGACGATCCCCTGGGATCCTCCCGGCCGCCAGTCGGGGATCTCCACCGCCGAGTAGGGCAGGGAATCGGACGTCCCGGAGGCGGCCTCCCCGTACACGTAGTACACCGCGTCGGCCAGGGGGCCCGCGAGGTCCCGGGGCAGGCCCTTCAGGCGCATCCGTTCCCCGTCCACCGTCACGATCGTGTCCCAGATCCGGATCACGCCGTCGGATCCCAGGTCCAGGGCCACCAGGACCTGGTGCTGGTTGGGGCCGTCCCTTCCCCCGGGGGCATCCACCAGCCGGATCTCGATCTCCCGGTCCAGGGGGATGTCCAGCGGGACGTCGATGCCCTCGGTGACCCGGGCCGACGAGACCGGGACGTGCCGGACGACCCCCAGGGCCACGGGATCGAAGGCGCCGGTGTCGAAGCGCCGCACCCCGCCCACGCAGTAGATCGCCAGGTCCCCCAGGCGCGTCGAGAGGGCATAGGTCCCCTCGGGCCCGACAACCGACCCGGGGCCGAGGTTCCGCAGGGAACTGAAGGGTCCCCGGACCGAGGTTCCGCAGGAGATCTCCGGGCGGCCGATGGCCGGCAGGCAGCCGTTCCGGCCCCCGGTTCCCTGCTGGCAGGCGTACCCGTCGGGGCAGTCCTGCTGCCGGAGGCACTCGGTGGCGCAGTGGAAGCCCCCTCCTCCGGTGGAGGCGCAGAAGGCCCCGGACCCGCAGTCGCCGTCGGTGCTGCACGGCGAGCAGAGCACCGGGTGGACCAGCGCCCGGTCCGCGCAGGAGGCCGGCGGCGCCAGCAGGTGCTTGTCCACCCCGCGCACGGTGCCGGTGACGATTCCCGGGCTCAGGGTGGTCCCCGGGGAACCGCCGCCGCCCTCGCTGGGAATCGTGGTGTCGATAAAGAGGGTCAGGTTCTCGGCGTCGACGCCCGCCAGCATCGACACCGAGTAGTCCTCCCGGGTGGCCGTGACCTGGAGGGGACCCGACAGGTCCTCGTCGGAGAAGGTGACCTGCCCCCGGTCGTCGGTGCGGTCCCGGAACGGCGTGGCGGGATCGGCGCCCAGCATCACGAAGGCTTCCGGCACCGGGCGGCCGGTCTGGGAGTCGGCCACGGTGACGTGCACCGAACCGGCGATGGAGTCCCCCCAGACGCCTCCCAGGTAGCCCGCCGGGTCGAAGTAGCGGAAGGCCGAGGGAAGGACCCGCCTTGTGCCGTCGGGCCAGCGCACCTCGACGTCCGCCGGTCCGGGAGCATCGGCTCGGGGGGTCCGGACCACCAGGCGGGCGGGGTCCCCGGCATCGAGCACCGTCGCGGCCCTGCCCCCGAAGATCACCAGCACGTCGGGGTCCAGGCCCGATCCCACCAGCGATACCAGGTCGCCTCCGGCCCAGGACCCCTGGGAGGGACTCACGGCCACCAGATCCCGTTCCCGGTCCCCGTAGACGAAGGCTCCCGGAAGCACGACCTCCCGTCCCCAGGCCGTCACCGCCCGGACGTCCCGGCGGCCGGGGCTCGACGGCCCGATGCGGACCCGGACCCCCGTCGGGGAGGGGCCGGCCACGATGGATGCCGGTCGGGCCCCCACGAAGATCTCCTGCACCTGGTCGAGGCCCCGGCCGGTGATCCCGACCTCGATCCCCCCTTCCAGGGGACCGCGGTCAGGGCTCACCGCTTCCAGGACCACGTCCGGCAGGTAGCGCCATCCGCCGGGGAGCCATCCGCTTCCCGGGGGACCGGCCACCTCCACGTCCGCGACCCCCAGGGCCCCGGGTGGCGTCCGGACCCGGATCGTCCGTCCTCCGCCTTCCACCGCTTCCAGGGTGGCCTCCCGGCCTCCGAAGCGGACGGACAGCAACTCGGGGACGTATCCCTCCAGGCCGATGACCGTCAGGATCGCCTCGTCTCCTCCCCTCGCGAAGCCTTCCCGGGGATGGATCGCCAGCACCCTCGGGGTGTCGGGGACCAGGGATCCGCCGGGCAGGGCCACCACGCAGGCGGGCCTCGTGGCGGTTCCTCCGGGACTGTCGGCGGCGGCGTCCACCGTCGCCGGATCCGGCAGGGTCATCCGGAAGACCCGGAGGGAGTCCTCGGCCTCCCCGACCTCCCCGGGATCCCCCGAAGAGAACCGGATCCGGGCGCCGACCAGACCCGAACCTTCCAGGCGGACCTCCCCGGCGAAGGGCGATTCCACCACCGGCGGGTCGCAGGCACGCACCACCGGGCGATCGTGGTAGCGGAATCCCCTGCGGAGGCTGGCATCTCCCGAGTCGTTGACCACCCGGACCTCCCGGAGGCCCGCCCGGCCCGGCGGCGTGAAGCCGTGGCCGCGGACCGACAGGGGCGTGCCGCCCGAGGAGGGCCCCTCGCCGGGGAGCACCTCCAGGACCTCCACCGTCGCCTCGTAGAAGAAGGCCCGTTCCACCCGGACCAGTCGCCGATCCGGCCAGACCACCGTGATCGGGACGAAGCCTGCCGGGTGGGGAGGGGTTCTCGCCCGGATCGTCGTGTCGTTGGTGACCAGGACCTCCGAGGCCTCGACGGATCCCACGAGCACCGTGCAGCCCTGCTGGAAGCCGGTCCCCGTCACCTCGATGCGCGTCCCCCCGGCCACCGGGCCCCGGGGGGGGATCACCGTCGCGATCGACAGGCCGGGTGGACCCGGGTCCCGGTTCCCGAGCGTGTCCGACGGATCGCCCGTGTCCGTTCCCGAGAAGGCATCCAGCGTGCCGCCCCCGTGGGGGAGATCGTTCAGGGAACAGCCTGCGGCCGCCAGCAGCAGGAAGGGAAGGAGGCGGACGGCGGGCATCATGGAACCCTCCAGGGAACTCATTATGGGGTTTCCGCCGGTCCGGGGCAAAGGGAATGGGGGACGTCACCGTTCGGCCGGGGGAAGGTCCTCTCGGCCTCCGCCCGGGGGGCGGCGGAACCGTCCCCCGACAGGGAGGCCTCGGCTCCCGGGACTGTCAACCTGGACCCGTTCCTGGAAGGGCCGGTGCCAAAATGTCATCCCCCGGTCCGGGCCGAGCCGACCGGTTCCCCCTGGCGGGCTCCGGGAACCGCCTTCCGACCGGGCTCCGGGTCGTCCCCTCCCGGGAAACGCGGATGGTATGAGGCTTGCAAGAATCGCCCCGGGTCCTTTCGGGGCGAAGGGGGAAGACCGGATGCAGGACTTCCTGAGGCGGCATTTCTGGGTGGTCCACCTGCTGGCGCTGGGCGTCTCCTCGGCCCTGGCGGCCGGCCTGGCCGGGGAGGTCGCCGCGGTGGTGCTGCTGAAGCCCTCGGCGCCCGCCGCTCCGAAGGCCGAGACCGGGGCCGCCTCCCGTCCCGTGAAGCCCGATCCCGCGCCCTCCCTCCTGTCGATCCTCGGGGACCGGAACCTGTTCGACGGCGAGCCGCCCGAGCCGGTGGTCGAGGAGGAGGGGGAGGAACAGCCCGGCGCCGGGCAGGGCCTGGAGGGGCTCAACGTGGACCTGCTGGCCACGCTGGTGGCCGTTCCCCGGGAGTGGTCCCTGGCCACGATCCGGGTGGACGGGACCTCCCGGCTGGTCCGGATCGGGGTGCTGGTGGCCGACCGGGCCGAGGTCGTGGAAATCGCCCCACGCTACATCGTGCTCCAGGAGGGGGAGAACCGGAAGGTCGTCCGGCTCTGGGACCCCAAGGGGGCCGACAAGCCCGCTCCCCGGCCCGTGGCCTCCGCCGGGCCCGGTACCCCTGCGCCCTCGACCCCCGCTCCCGGAAGCGACTTCTCCAAGGGGGTCAAGAAGACCGGGGCCAACGAGTACCAGGTGGACCGCGGGATGCTGGAGGAGAATCTCCAGGATCTATCGAAACTGGGGATGCAGGCCCGGATCGTGCCGAACTACGAGGGAGGGCGCTACGCCGGGTTCCGGCTCGTGGGCGTCCGGCCCGACAGCCTCTACCGGGCCATCGGCCTGGAGTCGGGGGACCTGATCCGGCGGGTCAACGGATCGGAGATCGACACGCCGAACAAGGCCATCGAACTGTTCGAGCAGTTGCGGAGCAGCAGCAACATCGCCCTGGACATCGAGCGCCGGGGACAGAAGGTGACGCTGACCTACCAGATCAAGTAGGGGACACGGGGCCGTCGCGGGGCTCCCGGAGCGGAGGGATTCATGAAGCGGATCGGGATGGTACGGCTGGCCGGCGCGATCGCTGCGTTGCTGGTCTTCCCCCTTGGACAGGGGTCCCTGGCGGCCCAGGAGAAGAAGCCCAGGCCGGCGACGGGAACGGGGGTGCTTCCCCGGACGCGGACGCTGCCGCCCCCGGCGATTCCCGGGCAGGCGACCCCGCCCCAGGCGGCACCCGCCCAGTCCCCGGGCCCTTCGTCCGGAGGACCGGCGGCGGCTCCCGCGGCGGCTTCCGGCGCCGCGGCCGGTGCCCGGGGAGGCCGGACGGCCTCCGCTCCGGCGGCGGTTCCCGCCGAGGAGACCCAGGAGACCGTGACCTTCAAGACCAACTTCCAAGGGGACGAGCGGTGCGTCGCGATGCCCCTGAACGCCAGGGTCAGCCTGGACTTCGAGGAGGCCCCCCTCTGGGACGTCGTGAAGTTCATCGCCTGCATCACCCAGCGGAACTACATCGTCGCCGCCAACATGAAGGCCGGCAAGACCATCACGATCCTTTCGACCACCAAGGTGACCGTGTACGAGGCCTACCGGGCCTTCCTGTCGGCCCTGGACGTCAACGGCCTCACGGTGGTCCCGGCGGGTCCCTTCTACAAGATCGTGGAAACGGCCAAGGCGAAGACCGAGCCGGTGC
>Ga0302250_1000728_pt1 | contig 29068 bp, 21 predicted proteins | sample AAG_RA_Asp_MG_FD_193536 | JGI IMG/M metagenome (GOLD analysis project Ga0302250, IMG submission 193536) | Enriched activated sludge microbial communities from anaerobic digester in WTTP, New Holstein, Wisconsin, United States - AAG_RA_Asp | ecosystem: Engineered > Bioreactor > Anaerobic >... | reverse complement strand
CCCGACGTGGCTTTACCACTCCACAGTCCGCGGGTGGTCCCTAATTGGTGGCAATCACCTGGTCCCTAATTGCTGGCAAACCAGGCCTCCAGGTGGTCCCTATATCGTGGCAAACGACAGACCAGGTGATGGTGTTCGACTTGGTTCTTGGCGCCTGCTGGGGTTCAGGTCTATAAGGAGGGCAACGCCTACCGGGGGCGTAGTGGAGACAGGGAAGTTTGGGCTATGGAAAATGGCGGCTCAGACGTCTTGTTGCCCAGGCGGTCGGCGGCAGCGCTTGTCGTTTTTCGTCGGGTGAACAAGCCTGTTGGCCGCGGGCAGCGGCCCCGGGGCGGCGTGCTGTTGCGCTTGCAAGACCCGGACGCTTTGATGAGGATGAGCGGCCTATGCGAAAGAGACTCACATGGTTTGCCGGCAGATTCGACTTTTCCATCGCGGCGAAGTGGCTGTTCCTCGGTGTCCTCGTGGGCTTGGTCAGCGGGGTCGGCGCGATCGCGCTGCAGTTCGGTCTGCAAGCCATCCGCGAGCTCACCCTTACCGGCCTCGTGGGGCTCGACCTCGGCGGCCCCGGAGGTGAGCCACCAGAGCTAGGCCTCCGGCTGCACTCCTTCGTGCCCTATCTCGTGGTCCTGGTTCCGGCGCTGGGTGGCCTTGTGGCCGGCGTGCTCGTGTTCTGGCTTGCCCCGGAGGCTGAAGGGCACGGTACCGACGCGGCCATCGACGCCTACCACCGAAGGCTCGGCCTCATCCGCGCTCGGGTGCCCCTCGTCAAGATGGTCGCCTCGGCGATCACCATCGGCACGGGAGGGTCCGGCGGGCGCGAGGGTCCCATTGCTCAGATCGGCGCGGGCTTCGGCAGCTTCCTGGCGACGCGTCTTGGCCTGAGCGCTCGTGACCGCCGGATTCTCCTGGCGGCCGGCATTGGCGGTGGTGTCGGCGCGATCTTTCGTGCGCCGCTTGCCGGGGCCATCTTCGCCGGCGAGGTGCTCTACTCCTCGGCAGAGGTCGAGGCCGAGGTGCTGCTGCCGGCCATGGTCTCGGCCATCGTTGGCTACGCGGTGTTCGCGAGCCGCTTCGGCTGGGGGCACATGTTCACGGAAGCCGGTACGCACGGATTTTCGAACCCCCTCGAGCTTGGGCCCTATCTCGTGCTTGCCCTGGTCGTCGCCGGCGGAGCGTTGCTCTACATCAAGGCCTTCTACGGAGCACGCGCTCTCTTCACACGTGTTCCACTTCCACGCCCCTTACGTCCGATGCTGGGAGGCGCCATCACGGGCGCGGTCGGGCTGGCGCTCATCCTGCTCTTCGGTCAGTCCCGTGACATCGGTGACGTGCTGTCGAGCGGCTACGGGGTCATCCAGCACGTGTTCGACACGGACGGCGCCGGCCTTTCGGTGCTGCTGCTTTTGGCCGTGGCGTTCGGCAAGATCATCACGACCTCGGCCTCGATTGGCTCCGGGGGCAGCGGCGGCGTCTTCGGCCCGTCGATGGTGATCGGCGCGACGCTCGGCGCCGCGGTGGGCAACACCTTCCACGCCATCATGCCAGAGGTCGTGCAGCACCCGATGACGTTCGCCGTGGTGGGCATGGCCGGGTTCTTCGCGGCGGCGGCCAAGACCCCGATCTCGACGGTGATCATGGTCAGCGAACTGACGGGCGACTACGCGCTGCTCGTACCGAGCATGTGGGTCTGCGCCTTTGCGTTCCTCGTGAGCCGCGACTGGACCATCTACCGCAGCCAGCTTCCATCGCGGGGGCTCGTGTTGCCGCAGACAGGAGCGGCAACCCCCGAGGCGCTGGCGCATCTCCGGGTCGGCGACGTCTTCCGTCGAGAGCGGCGCTTCGTCCAGGTGCGGCCGACCATGTCGTTGCGAGAGATCCTGCGCGCCTCGGAATCGACGCGGCAACGAGTGTTCCCTGTGACGAACGAGGATGGGGTCCTCGAGGGCGCGTTCCGCATCGACCAGATGATCCACGCCGTGCAGGGAGGCAAGGCGTCCGTGGCGCGTGATCTTCTGGACGACCGCGTCTTCTTCGTACGTGAGACCGACACGATCGAGCGGGCGCAGCTCATGCTTCGCAACAACAGCCTCGAAGAGCTGCTGGTCGTCGTGGACGGAGCTGATCGGCGTGTCGCGGGTATCTTGACCATGGGCGACATCCTGCTGGCTTACCAGCGAGTGATGGCGGGCCCGCAGGTTGTCGAGGCAGCGGTCCAGAGTGGACCGTCAGATGGCACCTCGACGGCTTGAGCGGTGGCCACCTACTGCTCGAGTTGTTCGCCACGTCCTGGAAGCAATTGAAGAGGCCCCGGTCCTGGGTGGCGCCGCGCTCGAGGGTCACGCCGGCGAAGATCATGCGGTTCGGGCTCTTGTTGGGGATCAGCGAGCCGCCCTCGAGGTACTGGACGGTCGCGACCTCAACCGAGAGATCGGGCCCCTCGGCGGATTTGCGGAATCTTCCGCTCGTCCGCGCCGATCAGCAGCCGGAACCGGACCCGCTCGCCCGAGTCGAACAGCACGGTCTCGAAGCGGTTCCTGGCGACGAACGCCGCCCGGCTTTCCTCGCACAGCGGTCGGCAGGGAAGGTCGCACAGGTCCAGTTCTCACTCGATGCGAGCCCGGCAGGCGTCGTTCTGGCAAGTGACGGCAAATGCGTACTCGGGCCCGTAGGTGAGCGCCCGTATCTTCAGCAGCGCGAAGAGGCGATCACCCTGGAGCACCTTGCCCCGTTGATGACCGTGTCCCCGAAATCGTGGGGTTCGGCCTCGAGCGTCTCCTCCGAGCGGGCGGTGAGCAGCGTGTCGGCCTGCCCCCCGGCCTTGGCTAACCTGCGGTCGGTGAGGATTCGCTCCTCGCGCACCGGGATGGCGCGGATGTTTCGTTTGAGCCCCGACGGGCAGGTGATGGTGTCGGACATGGCGTGCACGTCCTCGGGAGATGGGTCTCCCAGGAGGGCAAAGCCCGAGGGGGTTCTCGCGGGGACAGGTCTCCACGTCGAGGCAGGCCCGAGGGCGTATCCACGGCAACGCCGGTCTGGTCGACGAGGGGCCTCCCTTGACATCATGGATGCGATGTCCTAGATATTGCAAACATGAAGGCTCGACGCGATACGCCAGCAGTCCTTCGAGCAATCCGAGCCCGCCTCGACATCACGCAGGAGCAGCTAGCCGCGCGCCTTGGGGTTTCCTTCGCGACGGTGAACCGGTGGGAAGGGGGCACGGCGAAGCCGCAACGGGCAGCCGCAGAGGCCATCGAGGCGCTGGCGAGAGAGGCGGGAGTAGAAGACCCTCTCGACGCGGAAGCCGCAGCGGCTCTCGTCACGCGACGCCGCCGGGGCCGACACGCAGCCGAGGTCCCTTCGACGAAACCCATGGAGCAGATGCTCTGGGACGCGGCGTGCTCCATCCGGGGCGAGAAGGACGCCGCGAAGTTCAAGGACTATCTGCTCCCGCTGCTGTTTCTGAAGCGCCTGTCCGATGTCTTCGACGACGAGATCAATCGCCTCGCGGACGAATACGGCGACCGTGCGACGGCCCTGGAGATCGCGGAGGACGACCACTCGCTGCTCCGCTTCTACCTCCCCCCGGAAGCGCGGTGGGCAGCGATCAACGGGCGCGAGCCCTTCGAGTGGCCGCCGAAGGAGCGCCCGCGGGACATCGGCGAGCACCTGACCAAGGCCGTGCGCGCGGTGGTCAAGTACAACCCGTCGCTCTTCGGAGTCATCGACGTGGTGGACTTCGCCGCCGAGCGCAGCGGCGAGCGCGAGGTAAACCCCGCGAGGCTGCGCGACGTGGTCGAGACGTTCTCGGACCCACGCTACCGGCTCGGCCTGGCCGACGTGCAGCCGGACTTCCTCGGGCGCGCTTATGAGTACCTCCTCAGGAAGTTCGCAGAGGGCTCGGGCCAGAGCGCCGGCGAGTTCTTCACGCCGACCGAGGTGGGATTCCTGATGGCGTGGCTCCTTCGGCCCCGACCTGGCCAGGAGTGCCACGATTACGCCTGCGGCTCGGCGGGACTGCTCATCAAGCTCCAACTCGTGGCGCGCGAACTCGACCCCACGAGCAAGGTGCCACTCAAACTCTCGGGCCAGGAGTTGCAAGCCGAGAGCTACGCCATCGCGTGCATGAACGCGATCATCCACGACATGGAGGTGGACCTACGGCGGGGCGACACGATGATCAACCCGAAATTCCGCACCGCCGACGGCCGCATCCGCACGTACGACATCGTCGTGGCCAACCCGATGTGGAATCAGCCGTTCTCTCGGGACATCTTCGAGAACGACCCCTTCGATCGCTTCCGCACGGCCGGGGGCATCACGACGGGCAAGGGCGACTGGGCATGGCTCCAGCACATGCTCGCCTGCATGAACGATCAAGGGCGCGCCGCCGTCGTGCTCGATACCGGGGCGGTCACGCGGGGCTCCGGCTCCCGGAACGAGGACAAGGAGCGGAACATCCGCAAGTGGTTCGTGGACCATGATCTGATCGAGGGCGTGGTGCTACTGCCGGACAACCTCTTCTACAACACCACGGCCGCCAGTATCATCGTGGTCCTCAACAAGCGCAAGGCCGAGGCGCGCAAGGGGAAGATTGTCCTTCTGAACGCGAGCCGGCACTTCAAGAAGGGCCGGCCCAAGAACTACCTGCCCGAGGAGGACATTCGGCCGCTCGCGGACATGTTCAACAAGGGCAAGCCAGTTGAGGGAGAGGTGGCGGTCATCACGCGGGAGCAGGCGGAGGAGGCGGATTACAACCTGAGTCCGAGTCGGTGGGTGGGGTCAGAGACCGACACCGAGCATCGCCCGGTCCGCGAGATTGTAGCGGATCTCCTTCGCTTGGACGAAGAGACGCGCGCTACCGACGAGGCCGTGGTGCGCCTCTTGGCGGGCCTATGAAGAACGCGAACTGGCCATGGAAGCCCGTCGGCGATCTCTTCGAGATTGGAGCAGGCAAGACCATGTCTCGGGCGGCCCGCGAGGGGAACAGCAAGGTGCCGTTCCTCCGCACTTCGAACGTGCTTTGGGATGAGATCGACCTCTCCCAACTTGACGAGATGGCGCTGTCACCGGACGAGTTGCCGGAGAAGTGCGTGGCCCCGGGCGACCTCCTGGTGTGCGAAGGCGGGGAGATCGGGCGTGCTGCAGTGTGGGACGGCACTTTGTCTCCGCTGGCGTTCCAGAACCACCTACACCGCCTCCGCCCGCGGGCGGACAATGTCGAGCCACGCTTCTACGTTTACTTCCTTCAGAGTGCGTTCACCCAGCTCGGCCTTTTCGAGGGCGCCGGTAATAAGACTACGATCCCGAACCTTTCGCGGAACCGACTTGCAGATCTGGAGGTCCCGCATCCACCGCTCGTCGAGCAGCGCGCCATCGCGAGGGTTCTAGCACTCGTTCGTACCGCCGTGCGGGGTCACCATCGTGCTGCCCAACAGGCAGAGGAGCTCAAGGCCGCAGCCATGCGCGAGCTGTTCACCCGCGGCCTGCGGGGCGAGCCGCAGAAGGAGACCGAGATCGGGCCGGTGCCGGAGAGCTGGGACGACGTAGCCATAGGTCAGATGGGCCGGGTAGTGACCGGCACGACACCGTCAACGAAGAACGCGGGCTACTACGGCGATGGTGTCATCCCCTTCATTGCGCCGGGGGACTTCGAGCACGGGAACGCCATCACCAGAACCCAGAAACTGATTTCGCGCATTGGCCTCGAAGTCTCGCGGCCGATTGCCGCAAGCTCGACGTGCGTCGTCTGCATCGGTTCTTCGATTGGGAAGGTTGGGGTCACAACCGCGCCGGTCAGCACGACCAACCAGCAGATCAATGCCGTTGAGGCCGGGAATGGGTTCGAGCCGCACTACATCTTCCATCTCCTCGCGTATTTCTCAGATCACATTAGAGCCCAGGCCTCGCCAAGTCCCGTCCCGATTCTAAGCAAGGGCGCCTTCGAGCAGATCCGTATCTACACGACCCGGAACCCTGACGAGCAGAAGGAGATTGCCACGATCCTTGACGCCATCGACGGCAAGATCGACCTTCACCGCCGCAAGCGCGCGCTGCTCGATGAGTTGTTCAAGTCGCTCCTGCACAAGCTGATGACCGGCGCGGTCCGAGTGTCCGACCTCGACCTGTCTGCGCTACCCTCCGCCGCGGGGTGAGCCCGTGAGTACGATCAAGATTAGCGAGGCCGGGACGGTCCAGTTCCCGATGGTGAAGCACGCGGCTGAAATCGGCTGGGAAACGCTCACCCCGGCCGATGCTCTCGCTCGCCGCGGGGGTGAAGCCGAAACCTTCCTCCGCGACCTCCTGCAGCGGAAGATCGCCGAGTTCAACCCGTGGCTGACGCCCGACGCGGTGCGCTCCATCGTGGAGACGCTGGACGCGCTGCCGCCGACCATCGACGGCAATCGAGAGATGCTCTCGTGGATGCGCGGGGAGCGAGGCTGGTACGACGAGTCCGAGAAGCGGCAGCGGCCCGTGAAGCTCATCGACTTCGAGCAGGTCGACGCCAACGCCTTCCACGTCACCTGGGAGTGGAAGATCAAGCCGCCGGCACGCAAGGGAAACCGGGCGGATGTGATGTTCCTGGTCAACGGCATTCCGGTCTGCATCGTCGAGCACAAGAACCCCGGCCTCGAGGACGCGATCGAGAAGGCGATCACGCAGCTCCGCCGGTACGAGTTGGAGACCCCGGAGTTACTGGTTGCGCCCCAGCTCTTCAACGCCACCCACCTGCTCGACTACTGGTACGGGATCACCTGGAGCGCGAACCGGCGCGACATGGCGCGTTGGAAGCAGACGCCCGAGGAAACCTACCGCTTCGCGGTGCAGTCCTTCTTCGAGCGGACCGACTTCCTGCGCACGATCCAGCAATGGATCCTCTTCTACGTCAAGGACGGCGAGACGAAGAAGTCGGTTCTGCGCCAGCACCAGAGGCGGGCCGTCGACGCTGTCATCGGCCGCTGCCTGGACCAGGCCCGGACCCGCGGCCTCATATGGCACACGCAAGGCTCTGGCAAGACCTTCACCCTGCTCACCGCCGCCCGGCTCATCCTGGAGGACAAGGCTCGCTTCCAGAACGCGACCGTCATTCTCGTCGTGGACCGCACCGAGCTCGAGGGGCAGCTCAAGAAGTGGGTCGAGCGGCTGCTGGGCGAGATGCAGCAGCAGGACATCCCGGTCCGGCGCGCGAACACGAAGGCGGAGCTGCAGGAACTCCTGGACAGGGACTTCCGTGGCCTGATCGTCTCGATGATCCACAAGTTCGAGGCCATACGGAAGGACAGCTGCCTGCGCGACAACGTCTACGTCTTCATCGACGAGGCGCACCGCTCGGTAGCGCGCGAGCTCGGGACCTACCTCATGGCCGCTGTCCCCAGCGCGACCATCATCGGCTTCACGGGGACGCCGATCGCGAGAACCGCCCAAGGCGAGGGCACCTTCAAGATCTTCGGCGCCCAGGACGAGCATGGGTACCTCGACAAGTACTCCATCGCCGAGTCCATCGAGGACGAGACCACACTGCCGATCAAATACACCATGGCGCCGAGCGAGATGAGCGTGCCCGTCGAGCAGTTGGACCGCGAGTTCTTCGACCTGGCCGAAGCCGAGGGCATCACCGACATCGACGAGCTAAACAGGGTGCTCGATCGAGCGGTAGGGCTGCGGACCTTCCTCACAGCGGACGACCGCGTCGAGAAGGTAGCGAAGTTCGTTGCCGAGCACTTCAAGGAGAACGTGCTGCCGCTCGGGTACAAGGCCTTCCTGGTCGGTGTCAACCGTGAGGCGTGCGCGAAATACAAGCGGGCGCTCGACAAGTACCTGCCGCCGGATTGGACCATCCCGATCTACACGGAGAACCCAAACGACAAGGTGGATCGGCCGCTCGTGGCCGAGGAGCAGGTCTCCGAAGAGCGCGAGGAGGACGTACGCCAACTCTTCGCGCGTCCGGACGAGGATCCAAAGATCCTCATCGTCACCGACAAACTCCTGACGGGCTACGACGCACCGGTTCTGTACTGCATGTACCTGGACAAACCGATGCGCGACCACGTGCTCCTGCAGGCCATCGCCCGGGTGAATCGGCCCTACGAGGACGAAAGGGGCAACCGCAAGCGCGTCGGGCTGGTCATCGACTTCGTCGGGGTTCTGCGAGAGCTCAGGAAGGCCCTCCGGTTCGACTCGGGCGACGTCAGCGGTGTCATCGAGGACCTCGACGTTCTGCTCCGCGACTTTCGGCAACGCATGGCCGACGCCGAGCGCGCTTACCTGGACGCGGGGGAGGGCGGGAGCCCCGATGAGCGACTCGAGCGGCTGGTCTACGGTCGCTTCCTCGATCCCGAGGCCCGAAAGGCGTTCTTCGAGGCGTTCAAGGAGATCGAGGTGCTATGGGAGATCCTATCGCCCTCGCCGGAGCTCCGTGACCACATCGACAACTACAAGCGGCTCTCCCAACTCTACGCGGCGGTCCGGAACGCCTATGCCGACAAGGTCGGCTTCGCCGCGGACCTCGCAAAAAAAACGCAGCGTCTCATCGAAGAGCGCGCCATTCAGGAGATGCTCGGACGGCTCACGAAGACAGTCACCTTCGACGTGAAGACCCTGGAGTCCCTGCGCTCAGAGAAGGGCTCCGACGAAAGCAAGGTTTTCAACTTGGTGCGTGGGCTCAAGAAGGAGATGGACGAGAATCCGGCCGCCGCCGCCGTTCTGCAGCCGCTCAAGGACCGTGCCGAGCGGATCCTCAAGGACCTCGAGGATCGCAAGACGACCGGGCTCGCGGCCATGGATGAACTCGCCACGCTCGCCGCCGAGAAGGAGGAGGCCATGAAGTCCGCGCAGGAGAGCGGCCTGTCGACCCGCGCCTTCGGGGTCTACTGGTCGCTGCGCGACGACACTGCGATCAAGGCTGCGGGTATCGATCCGATGACGGTCGCCCAGGAGGCGGAGAGGCTTCTCGGGCGCTTCCCGAATGCCGCGGTGAACCCCGAAGAGCGGCGCCGACTGCGGGCGGCACTTTATCAGCCGCTGCTGAAGCTCGGGCCCGAGGAGAGAACACGCGTGGTGGAGATTGCTATGTCCTATCTGGTTCCGGAGGAGCCGGCGTGAAGTCGTCGCTGTACCCCGTGCAGGAGCTCAAGCGGCGCACGCTGGCTTGGGCCCTCAAGCTGCATGTCAACCCCAAGGTCGTCCGCGTGCAGGAGATGCGGCGCAAGTGGGGTTCCTGCTCTTCGCGCGGCACGATCACCCTCGCCGTCGACCTCGTGGACGAGGACGAGCGCTTCCAGGACTTCGTCATCGTGCACGAACTGCTGCACCTGCGGCTGCCGACGCACGGGCGGTTGTTCACCGCCCTGATGAACGCGCACGTCCCATGGTGGCGTCAGTTGTATTCCGCGCACAACGGAAGTAAGGGTGCGGTTTCAAGGGCCATGGCGGGAGCTTGAGAAGGCGATGACGACCAAGAACCGCGCGGATGAGAAGGGTTGGCGATGGCGATAGGCGTTGAAAACGGCCCGACCGGGTTGGTCGGGCGAGAAGAATGGCTCCCCGGACGAGGCGTTGTCGCGTAGGGTGGCCGACCGGGCCGGTAAGAGCCCTGCCAAGAAACCTTGAAAGATCATCGGGTTGTGTGGTTATAGCCGGGTTCGTGTGAACCGGCGTCGGCGATGGGGTGGGACGTGACGACCTGCACGAACCCCGGCGACCTTCGTGGAATCAAGAGCCACCATCACCCTTTCCGGCTACGGTGCGGTACGCTCGGCCACGGTGGGTCGGTTGGTCGGGATACCGCTGCTCCAGGCTGCCGCTCTCGACGAGCCGGGGAACGTAGTGAACCCGGATCGTGTCGTAGGTCCTTCCCGTCAGCCGGGCCAGGTCGGGCAGGGTCAGAAAGCGCCCTGTGCAGAGGGCGAGGAGAACCCTATTGACCTCTGCGGGCTTGGCTCGCTTCCGGCCGTTCAGCACGGCGGCCATGGCTTCCTGCTCCGAACTCAGCGGCGGCCTGAGCCCTCTGTGTTCGGAGCTCGCTTCCTTATGTTCGGAGCGCGACCCGCTATGTTCGGAGCCGGGTTCCTTCTTGGCCGGCCCGGTGATCCCGTTGGCCGCCAGCGTCCCGTCCGGCTGCTATTCGACGCCGACAAGCACGACGCCACCATTGGAGTTGGCGAAGGCCGTGTAGGTCTCGAAGAAAGACAAGGGCAGCGCACCGCGACCGTCCCGCCCAGCGGCGAGGCTCGCCTCGAGGTCAGACCCCTCGACAGGCTGTTCGGGATCGGCTGTGGTCATGGACGTCATCTCTTCATTCCTTTTCGAACCCGTGGTTCTCGAACTTCAGGGTCCGGCTGTTCTCGGTGACCGTTCGCACGACGTGCTCCGATGCGCCGCCAGGGATGAACGCTTCGATCTCCAAGGTCACCTTCACGTCCGCCCCGTCTAGACCCGCCAGGTAGGCGATGACCTCATCCGCGATGCGACTGGCGTCCCTGCCCACGCGAGTCGGCTCGAGCACAACCGTCCCGTGAAAGCGCCTCGGCTGGTTCGGGGAAGTCGGAGTTGTCGGTTGGCTTGGGCTGGTGGCAGACCCTGATGGTGACACAAAAGATGCGCCCGATTCTCCATTCGCATGGGCCGCTGCAGGCACGGACGGGGTTGTTATAGTTGAACGCTCCGCTTCGAGTTGGGCCCGGACCGCGTCGGCCTTGACGAGAACCCCGCCAGTATCACCATCCGGGAGCGCGACCTGGCGACCAAACTGCAACCCGCGATAGCGGTTGGCCTTCTCATCATAGCCGTCCGCGTATGCGAAGGAGTCTTGGTCCCACGTCAGCAGGCTCAGGCCGCTTTGGATCGCTTCGAGCAACACGGACGGGTCCCTGAGCCGCGGGAGGTAAAGATATCGAGCAAAATCCTCTACGAGCTGCTTGATGCTGACGTGGTTCCCGCGCCAGAGGGGCACGCGATCTATCTCCATGCGCAGGCGGAAAGCAGCCATGCTTGTGACCAAACATTCGTCGTTCCTGAGCCTCTTGCTCGCTCGGACGGCCAGCGAGTCCTGACCAGAGAGACGAATGGCCTGCCATTGCACATGAGCCTGCGGGCTCTCTTGCGTGGGGACCAGCAGCCACTGGTAGGCTTCGGGGAGGCGCGCGTCAACGACGCTGTCCGCGTCTGCTCGCTGCGTCTCGGCCTGCTTCACCTGGTGGGGCGACAGGTCGAGGGTCGTCTGCTCGGCGACGATCGACTCCCAGGCGAGGTAGCGACGCACCGCCTCGTCGAGGTCCTGTAGGCGAGTCTTGTCCACCGCGAGGAAGACGAGCGTGTTGGCGTAGAGGCGCGGCGCGCTGCCCCGCAAGGCCAGAATCGCCTTCGCCTCCCTCTCGGCGGGGCTGTCGGGCTCCTTGCTGTAGGGGTGGTCGACGCCAAGCACGACGAGGCGAGCGTCGAGGTCGTCCGGCACATCCTGCCCGGAGCGCGGCAGCGGGTGCACACGAGCGAAATCGCCGGTCTTGCGGAGGTCCGCGCGCAGGCGCTTCTCCAGTTCATGGACGACCTTGTCGGGGTCGCGCTTGAGCAGCTCTGCCCGATCTTCTGCGAGTTTCGTGACCGTGGGTTGCGTCGAGTACCAGTAGCGAGGGCCGTCCTGGTAGAGGTACGTCGCGGCCGCGGCCAACCGCCTCAGCGCATCGCCGAACACGGCCGGCGACTCGCCGGGGATCACGCAGCCCAACCGCACGCGACGATCCTCGAGGCCGCGGTTCGCAGCCGTCGGCGTCGGCGCCGAGCCGAGGTAGATCGTGCGCGCCACGCGGCGACAGGCCGCGTACTTGCCAAGGTTCGGGACCTCGCCGTCGAGCCGCAGCGGAAGCGAGTTGGGGCCGTCCACGTCCTTCTCGATCACCGGCACCCAGTTGTCTGAGAGATAGCGCGTGAACTCAAACTGGACCCTCGGGTCGTCGATCGGGATGTTCGATGGTAGGATGAGCGGGTTCCGGTCGCCCTTTTCCCAAAGGCTGTGGATCACCGCCGCCATCAAACGCAGCACGCCGCGGGTGCGCTGGAACTTCACGAGGGTCGACCAGTCCGTGTAAAGTCGGTCGAACACCTCGGGATGGATCGGGTAGGCGGCGCGCAGGCGCTTCTCATACTCGGCATCGCGGCACTCGGGAGGGAACTCCTCGCGCTGTGTCCGGTAGAGGTCGTAGAACTCCCGGGCGACCGCATCGCGTGCGACGAACTGGTGCTGTTCGACGAGCGGCTCGAAGAGCCGACGCCGCACGATCTCGAAGCCTTCCTCGGCGCTGGCCGGCCGCCAGGAGGACTCGACCCGGCCCACCACGTTCCGCAGCCGATCGAGTGCCTCGCGCCCCCGTTGACCGCCGACCTCGACATCATCGGCCTGCGTGTGCAAGAAGCCGGCGGTGTCCGATGCCGGAAGGCTGATGACGAGCAGGCAGTTCTTGGCGAGTTTCGCAGACTCGGTGAGCACCTGGGCAAAGGTGAACTGCGTCTCGAAACTCCCTGCGGGCAGGTCGCTCTGATCGTGGAGCTGGCGCGCATAGGCGACCCACTCGTCGATCAACACCAGGCATGGACCGTACTCGTTGAACAACTCGCGCAGGACGTCCCCAGGACTCGTCGCCCTCTCATCGTCGGCGCGCACGCGGTCGAACGCCTTCTTGCCGCCAAGCTGCCAGGCGAGCTCGCCCCAGAGCGTGCGCACGACGGTTCCGTCCGGCTTCCTGACCGGGTTGCCCGGTGAGATCTTGTTTCCGACCAGTACGACACGACGCGCCGTTGGGAGCTTCGCAGCACCGGCATCGGCCAGAACCGCGTCGACGCCCGCAAGCTCGCCGGGGGCCACCCCGCAGAACAGGTGATAGAGCGCGAGCATCGAGTGGGTCTTGCCGCCGCCGAAGTTGGTCTGGAGTTGCACGACCGGATCGCCGCCCTTGCCGGAGAGCCGCTGCACGGCGCCCACAAGAAGTTGCTTCAGGCTCTCCGTGAGGTACGTGCGACGGAAGAACTCGACCGGGTTCTTATACTCGTCGGTGCCTTCGCCGATGTAGACCTGCCAGAGGTCGGCCGCGAACTCGGCCTGCTGGTAGCGACCGCTCGCGACGTCCTGGTGCGGCGTGATCACCTCGCGCCACGGCTTCAGTTTGCCGGTGACCTGGCTCTCGATCGCCGTGCCCGCGCTCTTGCGCTTCTCGCTCCGCAACTGCTCTTCGAACCGCACGCGCAGGAGCTCCATCTTGAGTTTCTCGGCCTCCTGCGACTCCGGCGCCGAGACCGCGGTCAGAAGGCGGCCCGCGGAGTCGAGCGCGCGGTACGCGTCGTCGCTCGAAAAGGTCTCTTGATGCGCCCACTTGTTGCGCACGTCCTGGAGTTCTCGGACGAGCGTTCGCTCCGCCGGGCCGAGCGTCTTGCGGAAGACGTCGTTCCAGGCTTCCCACATCAGCCTCAGCAGCGCGGCCGCGTCCCACTCGGCGAGGGGCTTGTCTGCGAGCAGCCGATCCTCCCCTATGAACCGGCGTGCCTGGGCGCGCGCCTGGTCGTTGTAGACGCTCGCGAGCTCACGCTCGATGTAGGGGGCCAGGCCCTGCTTGAGCAGGTCCATGGCCTTGCCGACGCGCTCGTGGTTCGTGATGGCCATGGTTAGTGCTCCGCCTTGTCTCCGAGGGTTGGAAAGGAGGGGAGGTCCGCCTCCGCGATGTCGGCGAGGGAGAGCGCCGCGTCCCATAGCGTCTTGAAGACCCGGTCGGAAACGCGGTCGAACCCGTGCGCGAGGATCGACCTGTTCCTCGCAACAAGAGGAGACTGCTTGCCGCTGAGCCCGGCGCTTCTGAACTTCTCCCCGAGGGGATCGTTGAGGCTCGCCAAGAGCATGTACGCATCCTGCAAGCCAAGCGCAACGACGCCGTCCTTGGCCCTGGCTGCCCATTCAGGCCGGACCGTCTCCGGCACGCGGTCGAGCGGCACCCTCTCCGTGCTCTCGAAGCCGTGGCGATCCTTCAACGCCACCTGGGCCAAGGCCTCGATCGCACGATAGAGCCGGGCCACCGCGTCATCCAAGCGTCCCTCGTCCTTCCGACGCCTTGCATTCGCGAGCAGATCGAGCACGTGGTGCCGGCTCGGCGTTTCCGAACCGCTAAGCGCGCGAAGATGCTCGGCAAGGCGCGTCACGCCGTCAAGAACCCGGTCTCCTTTTCTGGTGCCGAGCACGGCACGCAGATCGTTGGCCGACTTCGCAACGCAGTCGAGGGTGGTGCTGCTGGACTGATGGTCAAACCGATCCCATGCATCGAACGCCTGTGCAAGCTGCTCGAGGACGGCCAGCTCGCGCTTCCGGTCCGGGCGGCTCACGCGCGTTTTCGCCACGGCAGCAACATTCGCAGCAGCGAGGAATGCGTGCTGGTCGAACAGCACGACGAAGTCCTCGACGGCTTGATGGCCGAGCGCGTCCCACGGGTTCGCCTGAAAGACGACCCTCTCAGCGCCCGAGACGACGACGCCCACGCCGTCCTTGGTACGCTCCCCTCCACCAACATACGAGAAGATGCACGGCCACCGGCTGGCCTGGATACCGACCGATGCCGACATGCACTTCGTGCCGCCGGTGAAGTCGACGACGACCTGGAATTGTTGCCCACGCGCAGCCCACTGCATCACCTCCGGCGTGAGCTGCCTTAGCCGGTCGAGACAGATCGCCAGATCCTGGCCGTCCGACAACTCGAACAGGTCATATCGACCTGCATCGAGGTCCACGCCTTCGTTGCGAGCCTTCTGGACGATCTTCGCCTCGACGTCCCCCTTCGTCTGCGGCGTGTGGACAAACCGCACCCGCTTGGGACGCCAGTGCCGGAGCGCGGCGACAACGGGCTCCGGGCTGCCGCCGACGGTGCAGATGAGAAGCCGGTCAATACCCTCATCCATTTTCCTTACCCCTTTCTTTTCTCGGGCGTAGCGGCGCTCGCTACGGGAAAACGAAAATGCATTTCTCGCTCCTTCACCGACGCGACGACAAGCATCAGCCGGTCCCCAGGCTTCGCATCGGCTGGAACTTCGGCGGTGTTTTGGATCGGGCCAACAAGGCCAGACGGTTCATGTCTGGCCTTCCAGCCGCCCTTTTTCGTGCGCTCTTCGAGAAGCGTCGCCTCGACGCGATCTCCAGACTTGGGGAGCATGCCACCTGGCGCGGCGAGCGGCGGTTGCGCGGATGACGTCGTTCGCTCGGGCGCGATCAGTCGCCCATAGCCGGCGCTCGTTTTTCCTCCGACGCCCCACTTTTCGAGCGCATCACGAAGCAGCCGCTCGGCGAGCTCCGTCCAATCCGCCGGGCCGGACAACGCGAAGAGCAAGCGCGCGCCGGGACGCACTGTGAGAAAAGCCACCGGGTTGGGGCTGTCGTAGTCATTGGGCCAGGTTCCACCAGACGAGTCGTAGTAGTCCTTTTGGTGAACCGTGAGCACGTCGACTGCAAAGGGCCTGTCGTCGGCGCCTCCCTTCGGCACGTAGAGGGCATCGTGGAAGGTGACCAGTCCGGCCGAAGCCCCCGCATCGAAGCCCCGATCTCGCATCATGTCGTCATCCTGGGCATCCGGCGCACCGAAGAGCGCCCGGTAGACCACACCGGGCCCGCGCTCGATGCGCCGGCCACGCCAGGTGACTCCCTGATAGTCGGCCCGCGTACGTTCATCGCCTTCTTGCTCCCACGGCTTTCGTTCGGGTTCGGTCGGGCCGTAAACCGCATCGATGTAATGCGCGAGAAGCCCCTTGAGCGCCGACCCAGGGATCACCGGTACGCCCCACGTATGATGCAGGGTGATGCCCACGTCGACCGCGCTCGAGTTCCCGTGCCCGACGAGTAGCCGGCTCGCGAGCACGAGTTCGAACACGCGATCGCCCGGCGCAGAAAAACTCGTCCTCCAGCGCTGGAAGGATCGGGAGTAGTCGGGCGCAACAGCAAGGTTCGCAAGGGCCAGCAGCCATATCGCCCGCTCCTCATCGGGCACCTTCCCATCATCGCCCACGGGAGCCCACGCGTCGTAAGCAAGAGCCACATGGTCGGGTGTGCCGACCGATCGCAGAATCTGGCGCATGCTCAATCCTCTCCGAACGTGGCCTGCACCGCGCGCTTGAGCCATACCGCGACCTGGAGCATCTCGCGCGTGGCGATGATGTAGGCGTCCGCGTCGAGCCCCCGCACGCGCCTCGCAAGGTCTGTCGACCCCGCGTCTTCGAGGCCGGGCAGGCCCGCAGCGGCGAGATGGCCGAGCAGAAGATCTCCCCGTTTGCCGAGCCGCTGAACCGCAGCGATCGCGGCGCAGAGGCCGCTTCGCAGGATGTTGGCGCCGAGGTCGTTGACCGCGATCTCGTAATCCTTCTGCTGCTCCTTCGGCACGTTGCCGACCGCCTCGTAGGCGTGGAGCGCACGCCGCTGGTCGCGCAGAAGGGGCTTCTGGGGCGCGTCAATCTCAGTCATGGCTTACATCCTTTCGCATAATGGGGACGATCCGGCAGCGTCCGCGGCCCGTCGTAGCCTTGCCGCCAAGCTGGAGAACCTCCTCGCGGGCGAGCGCGAAGCCCAGAACATCGTCGGGCGTCATTTGGACGTCGCGCCGACGGCTGCGATCCGCCGCGAGGATGCCGACGAGCAGGGTCTCCGGCGGGAGGCTCTCCTCGAGCCACAGCGCACCGGGTGCAACAGTGCGCGTCTTCTCATCCAGGCGAACTCGCGCGTCCACCTGGGTCGCCGTCTCCCACAGGAATGCCATTGTGTCGTCGTCCACGACGGCGAAGCGCTTCGTGAAGATGTCGTCGCCCGGCGACGCGAGCGGCGCAAGCATGTGCGCCCAAACCGTCGCTTCGTTCGACTCGGTCGCGGGCAGATCGAGATCCTCGAGGTACAGCCGGCCCTGATGAACGCAGCAGCTCTCCCGAGCGAGGTGCGCGCCGCGCCCGGTAATACTGGGGATCGAGAGGTTGTCTTCGCCGAGATCACGCTTGGCGAGCGTGAGCAAAAGCGGCGATGTCGTCCACGCGAAGGTGCCGCGAAAGCTCCGCACGGGCAGCGCCAAAAGGCGCGCATCGCCGACGACAAGCGCTCCCGCGTGCGCGGCGGGATCGTCGGATGGGCCAAACACCGCCTCGGTCTTTTCGCGATCGCTGGCGCGTCGCGCGTCGCGCAGCACTCCCTTGAGCGAAGAGCCAGGCACGAACGGAATCCCCGTCGCCTTGTAGCGCGCGGTCGGCAGATCGATGACGTCCGCCGCGTGCCCCGTGCCAGCGTGGAGTGGGGAGAGAGCGTGCAGAAGGAAGGGTCTCGTCTTCATGGGGTGCTCCTTTTTGGGCTCCAGACTCCGGGGACGACGCGGCCGAACCCCTCATCGGTGCGTGTGCCGAGCGCCCCGAGCCAAAGCGACCTAGCATCGGCCTCGCCGAAGGGTTTCCCGTCGCTCCGCTCGAAGAAGTAGACGGCGCCCGGCGCGACCATGCGCGAGGTCGGTTTGGGCGCATTGGCCGCCATGTCCCAACCGGACACGTGAACCGGACGTGGAACGAATGCTGCGCGTAGGATGACCTCTGCGTCGAGTCCAGGCAAACGGCCCCGGTACGCGCAATCCCTCACGTCGAGACCATCGGGCAACCATCCCTTCTCGAAACAGAGCGGTGTGACCGCGACGACGCGCAGCCCCTGGCACGGCGACCGGAACGCTTCGTGTAGCCGTGCAGGGGGCTCGAACAGCGCGGCGGGCAGCGGTTCCACGCGCGCGAGGCGCGCGTCCGAACCGAGCGTCGCCAGGCCAGAGAGAGCGCCATTGGGGAGCGCGACCTCGGCGCCTATTGCCCACTCGGCGCTCGGCTCGACGGTCTCGATGATGTCGTGCGAGAAGAGGACGCCCTCGTCCGCCGTGAGCTCCTCGGGGAGGATGCCGACGTGTACTTGAATTCGCCGAGTCGTGGTGAGCACCTCGTCGCGATCTCGAACCGCGACGGACCGCCCGGCAAGCCAGTCCGAGAAATCGTCGCTGTTCCACCATCGCGGGGGCGCGAGCGGCTTGCCCGCGCTGTCGAGAACCGGTCGCCACAGGCTCTCGCGAGCCTCGTCGTCGTCGCGGCCGAGCGTCGGCACGAGGGGCTGGACGGGCTCGAGCCGATACACCTCGCGGTGGCCTTCGAGCCAGAGCGCATCCAACGGAACCGGCCATGTCGTGTCCTCGACGCGCCATGCGACGCCATGCTGCCGCCGGAGGACCAGCGTTCTTCCGAGTCGAATCGCGGCGGTGCGCGTCCGCCACTCATCAGGACCGAAGGGGACGCCGCTCCTCGTCTCCTCGCCTCGTCCCCAGGCGGACCGCAGGGCGCCGAGGATCGTGGATGGCCACGGCCAGTCGAGTCCGTGTCCTCGACCCGATGCGCTCGTGTGCCAGCCCCTGCCGTCCTTGCAGAAGATGCCGTCGCGCGGGACCAGCGCCAGGCGTGCGAACGCTGTCATGCGGCCACCTCCTCGTTGCGCCGCCGCTCGCGGGGCGTCGCCTGTGCGAACGTGCGGGCGATCAGCAGGCGCGCCACCCAGGCGCGAACTCGGGCGTACAATGCAGCATAGCCGGCTCCCGCATCGAGCGCGAGGCCGGCGCTTTCGGGCCGCACGGCGCCGCCCTCGACCCGGGCGAGCGAACGCCCGACTTCCAGCGCGAGTACGCGAGCCCACCCGCCTCCTTCCTCCTCGCCAGGTTTGGGCAGGCGCGCGAGGGTGCTCGCGATCTCGTAGACCTTGCGCGACGGGAGGCGATCCTGCAGCAAGGCGGTGGCCTCGTGAAGGCAACGAACAGGATCATCGCTCCACGGCGCACGCCAGGAGCGGGTGCCACCGGAGCGCTTGTCCACGAGCACCGCGAGCGCGTTGCGGTCCCGCTTCGCCTCGCGCTCCGCTTGTCGTCCGAGCGCGATCAGGTCGCCCATGCTCTCCATGACGTGACCGACCCCGAGGCCGACCGACAGCGTCGGCCGCTGCCCGGCCGGGATCGACTCGCAGGCGGAGGCCATTGCCTTGGCGAAGTTCTTGCAGAGGTCCTCCGCGCAGGAGAGCGCCTCCGGAAGCGGCAGGAACGCGAGTACGTCGTCCCCGCCCGCATAGACCAGGCTGCCACGATGGTTCTGCTCAACCACCGTTCGCGCGTCGCTGGCGAACCGCGCGAGTGCCTGGGAGAAGGTGCGGTGACCCCGTGCAGAGCCCAGCCGATCGATCGCCCGCCCCATGTGGTCGCCGTCGGCGACGAGACACGCGACATATGGATATGGCTCCGACACCTTGGCGAGGATCGGCTGCACATGTTGGCGGCCCCACGACTCCGCGTTGCCATCGAGCCCCTGTTCGTCAAAGACCGACCGCCAGCGACTCGCAAGGAACACGCTGGCGTCGAAAGGAAAGGGCGCCGCGCACGGGAGGTCCGTTCGTGCGACGCGAGAGACGCCGGCCTTGCGGCACGCCGCGCGGAGAGCGTCGAGCTCCGAGGGTGCCACGCGGCTCACAAGATCGACCCACGATGCGAGCGCGACGTTGATGACTGGCACAAACTGATCCGGCTCACCTCCGGCGCGCTTTACGAGACCGATGGCATCGAGCTGCTCGCCGTCGCCGATCCGGTACTTCCGAGTCAGCGCGGCCTGGCGCTCCTTCGGTGGCAGGAGCACGGTCTCTCTCGCGCCGTCGAGGCTCGATTTGGGCACGCAGCCGCGGCCGTGGGTCCATGGGTTGAAATCGCGCAGCATCTTGCGACCGGCAATGGCCTCCTCGACCTGTCGGCGCGTTTGAGCATAGTCCCCGACCGGTGCCCAGCTCGCCGCGAACTCGAGAAACGTGTCTACCTGTTCGGCCCACACGGCATCGATCCCGGGGGCGAGGAGGTCGGCGCACTTCGCCTTGACGGGCGCCGCGAGATCCTCACGCCAGTACCGCGTGACCGCCGCGCGCGCGGCTCGCGCGAGTTTTTGGGGATCGAATCCGGAGGGGACTTCGGCGAGGATCTTGTTCGCGACGTTCTGAGGAGGCGTTCCGTCCGCGCGCAGCGGCGCGAGGCAAGGCTGGAGCTCTGCGTCTTCTGCCTCCAACGGGGGGAAGATGAGCTTGGCACCGCCGTCGGCGAGCGCGCGCGCCGCCGCACGACTGAGCTCCGAGAGCAGATGGCTTCCGTACCACAGGTCACGCGTCCGACGCGCCTGCGCGATGAAGTCCTGGACAGGCCCGAGCGTGATAAGGAGCAGATGATCAGTCATGGGGCCACCACCGTCGTGTTGTATCTGGCCTGCAGCCAGGCAAGAAAGGCCGCGCGAAGGCTCGGTTTGTTGGCGAGCGCCGAGAACCGCGTCGTGTCGCCGTCCGCCACGAGGCGGTCGAACGGCGCCAAGGAGTTGTTCACACCCCGGAGGATCACACCACCTTCCGGATAGGCGCGGTTGAGCCAGAGCGCGCACGGGACGAACGAGCCGTCGGCGAGCGGCAGCGCCTTCACGATAAGCGGGCTCGCGAGGCGGTCGTGCTCGGTGTTCCCGGACTGCCAGCGGAGCTCGAAGCCAGCCGGCTCAGTGCCGTAGTTCGGGTCGGAGGAAGGAAGCTCCTCCCAGTAGAGGTTCCTCGGCGTCTTGTCTCCCTTCTTCCAGCCCGGCCTCGCTTGCCTGCTCTGCTGCTGAAACTGTCCGATGATCGGAAGGCCGAAGCCGGCACGCGGCCACACCGGCGTGCCGTTGTGTCGTGGCTTGTGCGCCCAGGGGAGTCCCTTCTTCGGTGAAGACAACCGGCGGACCTTATCGCCCTCCGGCCAGTTCGAGATCGATGGGCGCTGATTGTTGCCGCTTGGATCGGCTTGGCGGGCGCCGCTCGTTCCTTGCCGGAACTCCTTCAGCCAATCGAGCGCGGTCGTCCACGCCTCCATCGCATCGCGATCGGATCCTCCGACCTGGAGCGCGGCGCCGCCGAGACACGGCACATCTCCGGGTCCGGCCTTCTGTTTGGCAAAGATGTCGAACCCGAAGAGGTCCTCGATTGCTTTGTACGTCGCGTTAGAGGGCAACCACGAGTTGGGATCCTCCAGAACCCTCAAGCTCCCGAGCCCACGCCTCGTACGGCCGCCATAGCCGCCGAAGAGAATCCACGCGCGAAGCGCGTTCCTCACCTCTCTCTCGTAACTGGAAGCGGCGATGAGCGTGAGCCAGAACTGCGTCCCGGGCACGCGGCGAGGCGCAGGGGGCTTCGTGATCTGTCCTTGCCTCCTCTCGGCGCGCGCCGACCACAAGGCATAGGCGCCTGGCGTCTGCTGCAGGTTGATATCGCTCGTGTCGATCCCGCCCGTTCGCTCGACGTCGATGCAAATCTCGACCGCAGAACGGCCGCCCTCGTCCGTCGCGGCGCGCCCCCAGACCTCGCTCTCGCGCGCGTACAACGCCGAGGCGCTCGGATGCTGCGCTGCGTACAGGCACCGCCACCAGAAGCGAAGGTGTCCGCGCACCGTGGCTGCCCGAATGATGTCGACCTCGTCGACCGCCCGGGTCTGGGTACCGCCTCCGAGGATGGGGGTGACCACCTCCAGACGAACGCTGATCTCCCGGACCTCCGGGCCGCCGCGCGTCGCGCGCGCCTTCGCAGCCGGAAGGTTCTCGTACGCGGGGGCTTGAGGCACAAAGCGACCCCGGGTCTGAGTTGTCGTATCGGAAGCGCGAGTCTTCGTCTGCTCGCTCATGCTTCTCCTCCCCCGAACAGCGTCGCCTGCTCGGCTCGACGGGTACCGCTCTCGCGGGCGAGGCGCGCGATCTCGGGCCAGCTCTGCACGAGGGCATTATAACGGAGCGCTTCCTGCGCGCGCTTCTTTCGTTCGCAGAGGGTGTAGAGCCGGTAACAGAGCTCGCGCGCGACCTCGGCCTTCGCGCCGAGTTTCGCGAGCAGCACCGCCGCGGCGGTCTCGCCGCCGGACTCGAGGACGCGGATCAGGTGATGGACCATCTCCCACGCCGTGAGCCGCGGGTCGGTCGCGGGGTCCCAGTCGGCGGGCAGCTCGTCGGGCCGAAGCAACCGCACCTTGCCGCGCTTGGACGTAAGGATGCCGGCGTCCGCCATACCGCTGACGCTCGTGTTCTTGGCCTTCGAGAGCGTCTCGGCCACGCCGTACTCGCCCTCAGCGAAGCCGTTCTGCTCGAACCACGCGAGCGCCCAGCGGCTGTCCGCGTCGAAATCCCCCTCCTGCTCGGCGAGAACCTCGTCGAGGACCTGGTTGATCAGCGCGAGCGCCTCGCGAACCGAAAGCGGCTTTCCTTCGGCGTCGAGCACGCGCGCGTAGCGGGTGTAGATCGCCATCCCGGGGCCGATGGCCGCCTGGGCGAGGTCCACCGGCGCGATGTTGGCCTTCTGCAGTTCGGCGAGCGCGACCGGCAGATCGGCCTTGAGCGCGGCGACAAACTCGCGGCGCGTGGCAGCGGGGGCGTCCGCGGCCCGCGGGCGGCAGACGAGGACGATGCTGGAGGCGAGGGCGTTGGTGTCGTTGCCGATCATCCGTCCTTGCCGCTCCGTGCGCATCGGCCAGGTGCCGCTAATGGCGAAACCTGCGCGAATGACGGCGTCGAGGAAGGTATCCCAGCCGGTGCTGGCTGTGCCCGCGTCGCTCTCGGTCTCCGACTGCTTGAAGGCGTAATAGATCGTGACCGGGAAGGCCGGGTGGGCCTGACGGGCGAGATTTTCCAGCGCCCGCGTCATCCCCGTGAGAAAAAAGCGCTCGGCGGCCTCCTTGCTGCCATGGCGGTAGGGCGTGGCGACCAGTTCCTCCGCCTTGGGCACGGCGAGTGTGGCGAAGAGGTCGGGGAAGATCGGCCGCAACGAGCGACGTAGCCAGACGTAGAAGTAGTCCGAGAGATCGGCGTAGCCGATGTTGTCGTAATAGGGCGGATCGGTGGACACCAACTTGCCTGCCGACACCGAGTTCCTAGCGGCGTCGACGTGACTTGCCTGACCAGCCCCTGCTCCGGAGAGATAATCGATACCCTTCGCGACGTAGCTCAGGTTCTTCTCGAAATTCCCCCCTGATTCGCTAAAAGGGTTCGCCTCCGCGTGGTCCCACGCCATCGGTATCGCCTGCCTACCGAACAAGTGCGTGACCAGTTCGTTCTTCGGCTGGTTCGCCCAAATGCAAAGGCTCGACCAGAAGTCCGCCGAACGACTGATTGCAAACGCCAAATACACCCCCACCGCCTCCGCATACGCCGTCGCACCGGTGCCGCCGTCGCGCAGCGGTTCGCCGTCGTCGGGCAGGCCGGCGGCGATGGCGTCGCGCTTGACCCGCATCATCGCCTCGCCCACGAGGTCCGAGAACGTCGTCAGCGCCACCAGTTGGCGGGGGGTGAAGAGGTCGCCGTAGGTCTTCAGGCCGTACAGCGGCGGCGAGAACCAGCGCGGGTTCTCGGGCATCGCGACCTCCGGCTTCCACTCCGGCTTCGCCTGCCGCGCGACCGCCTCGTGCTCGGGCGTCGGCGCGAGATAGACGCGCCCGCGCTCGCCCTCGGCGACGATCGCCATCAGCCGTGCGCCCATGCGTCCGGCGTTGGCCTCGGCGTAGATGTGGTCGCTGGCGATCGGCGCGCCCGACACGAGGCACCGAAAGTTCGCGCCGCGCGCGAGTTTCGTGCCGTTCTTCGCTTCTTCCGGCGGATTGCCGACCTTGACCGTGAACCGGTAGCCGCCGCCCTCGATCACCGGCTCGACGTACGCCTCCTTGCCGGCCTTGGTCGACAGCATGAACGTCGAGGCGAGCGGCACCTCCACCTCCGCGAACGCGGGGTTGGGGCTTCTGACCGTGCGCGCCCAGAGCCACGCAATGACCGTGATCCTCTGGCCCACGTACGGCTTCAGATCCGGCCGATCGGCGGCCATCTCGGCGGTGATCTCGACCTTCGGGTACAGATGCCCGATGCGCTTCTCGGCCTCGTCGCGCATCCACTGGCCGTAGTAGCGCACGTCCTCCGCGAGCCCCTGCGCGCCGTTCCACTCGCGCGCAACCAGCGTCCTCTCGTTCCTCGCCTTTGGATTCACGGGCGGTTTCCCGGCGAACCTCGGCGGGATCTCGATCATCGCCTTGTTGATGAGCACCGCGACCGGGTTCAGGTCGCTCGCGTAGCTCTCGAGCCCGAGCCGCTGCGCCTCGAGCGGCAGCGAGCCCCCGCCCGCGAACGGGTCATGAAAGGCTGGGAGCGCGGGCATCCTGCCCGTCTTGATCGCCTCAATAATCTCGTCGTCTGAAAGGCGGGCTGCTGCGCCAAGGAAGTGCCGCGCCCAACTCCGGCGGATTTCGCGGCGAGCGCTCTCGAGCACCTCCTCGTTCGTGGTGTTCTCCCACTGGACGAGATCCGTGATGATCCGGAACAGCCGCTGGCGCTCCTTCTCCTGCGCCTCAGGCGTCGGAAACAGGTCCGGCCACGCCGACGGGTCGTCCACCATCTGCGCGAAGATCACCGCCCGCGCGGCGGCGAGCGGCCGGCGCGCCCACCACAGGTGCAACGTGGACGGGTGACCGTGACGGATCGACTTCTCCCGCGCCGACGCCTTGTTGATCGCATCGAGCGGCAGCGCGACTTCGATGAGTTTTTTCCGCGACTTGGTCATCTTGTTCATGATGGCAACGCGACTCCGCAGTCGTGGGCGATCCGCCGCGCGAGCACGCGGAAGTCGCCGAAACAGTCCTGCACCGCCTTCGCGTGGCCGCCGATCGCGCCGTCGGCGGACTTCAGATGAAACATCGGCTTGCGCGCCTCCTGGGCGAGCGGCATGAGGCTTCGGTAGTGCTTGAGTGTTGCAAGGCAATGGGGGTCGTTCGCGATCGTGACACCGGGCTGGGGCGCCTCGCCGAGGACCGCCTCGCGGTAGGCGCCTGGAATGCGCTGCATCCAGCGGTCGTAGGCCTTGACCGGGCGGTCGAGGCGCACCGCGTGCTGCATCACCACGTAGCCGACCGGACGCATCGCACCCTCGGGGATCTCGAGGTCAAGGATGGGATTGCGCTCGTGCCGCTCCCGCCACTCGTCGCGCCAACGGTGCAGGGTGGGCCCGAGGTTGCGCAGGCCCTGCAGCGAATAGAGGTCCGGGGCCAACGGGACGACCACATGATCGGCGGCGACGAGCGACGCGCGGTTGAAGGCGCCCAGGTTCGGTCCCACATCCACCAGCACGAGCAGTGCTTCGCTTTTTTCGGCGGCCAGGCGCAGCGCCCGCCACAGCGCCGAGAGCACCCGAAAGGCGCGAGGCTTGCGGTCGAGACAGTCGGGCCACTGGCTCGACAGTTCGTCCTCGGCCGCGGAGAGGGCGAGGTCGCCCACGACGAGGCTGAGCCCAGGGGCCACCTCTTCGAGATGCGGGGCCGAGACGTCGCCCGTGCCTTCGAGCAGCGGCTGGAGCGCGCCGTAGATCGTCTGGCGCGTCTGGGCCCCGTTCCAGAGCTCTTCCAGCCGATCGTCGTCGAGGAACATGCTGGTCAGGTTCGCTTGCGGATCGAGATCGGCCGCGACGACGTTCAGGCCCAGATCGGCGTACATCCAGGCGAGGTGGTAGACGAGCGAGGTCTTGCCGACGCCGCCCTTGTTGTTGAAGAAGGCGATGGTCTTCATTGGGCGGCCCTCACCGTCACCGCGACCTGGGTCGGCTCGAAGCGAAATTCAGGCTCGGGGTTTCCGTTCTTCGCCAACTCCTTGCGGGCCAGCGGCACGCCCAGGCCGAAGCGCTGGGCGAAGCCGAGGTGATGCATCATCTCGGCGACGAGCGGGTTGCGGTAGTCGGTCTCGCCCAGGCCGAAGTTGCGCGGGTTCACGCGGCCGTACAGGCCGCCGGGGCTGCGAATCTCGACCCGGTCCGAGTACCAGTCGATCTGCACGGGCGCGTTCGTGCCTTCGTAACTGCGCTGCATCACGGCGTTGTGCGCGAACTGATTGAGCGCGACAACGGGGTAGTCCGGGTGGCGATGCTCGCGGGAGTGCTCGTCGATCCGCGTGCGGACGGAGAAAATCACGCCTGGGCGACCATGACCCGGCAGATCATTGGCGAACGCACAGATGTTGCGCCGGATGCCGCTGCGGTCGGCGCCCGAGCGCTTCCGGTCGACCAGATCCGACTCGAGGTCAATCGACATCGCCTCGAGCTGCGCCTCGGGGTAGGTGGTCACCTTCGTGCCTCCATTCCCGCCGTCAGCGGCCGGCGCCCCCTCCGCGGGTGCAACGTGCTGGGGAGCCCGTGGCGGATGCACTTCTCGCGCGCGCTGGCCTTGTTGATGGCTTCCAGCGGCAGCGCGACTTCGATGAGTTTCTTCTTCATGTGCCCGACCCCTCGATGGAAGTGGCGGTGCTCGCCACCTCGACGATGCGATCGAGAGTCTGCCGGACCTCCGGATCGATGCGTTCCGCTGGCACGAAGGGCACGAGCGTGTGGTAGTCGGTCTTGGCCATCAGGTTCGGCAGCGCCATCTTCTCGTAGAACTTGCGGAACAGCGGGTCGAGGAAGTCGTCGCTGGCCTTGATGTCGGCCCCCCAGGGGTCGGGTCTGCCCAACGCCGCGAGCGCCTGGGTGATTTCCGCGATGGCGTCCTCCATCGTCTGCCGCCACACGGACTCGAACAACTCGCCGTGCTGGCGGCCCATCGCCTGCGCCCAGGCGAGCAGCGTCGCTTCGTGGCAAAGGTAGTTCTCGATCTCTCGCTGCCTCCACATGTGCTGGACAAGGTTTGGGTCGGCAGGTAGCGCCGATTCGAGCCGATCGTAAATTGCGATGCCAACCAAATCGGGCTTGGCTTCGCGCAGGCCGTAGAAGTGCTCTTGCGCCTTGCGGGGCTGGTTGGCGACGTAGTGGACGAACGGGCACTCGAGCAGCGCCCGGGCCTGGTGGCCGAGTTTCTCGGCGAATGCGCGCAGGATGGCGAGGTCGGTGGCGCCTTCCAGGTACAGCACCCAGCCCGTTTGCTCGGCCTGCAGGTAATGCTCGAAGCCGATCTCCTTGAGCGACTTGAGCACCTGGCTGCCCCGGTCGTGGATGCGATGCGGCTTGCCGATGAAGGCGACGACGGTGTCGCGGTCCGCTGCCTCGTTGAGGATCACCTCCGAATGACTCGCCGCGATGATCTGGCTGCCGGTCTCGGCGGCCGTCCTGGTCAGCACGTCGTAGATCTGGCGCTGGCGCAGGACTTCCAGGTGGGCGTCGGGCTCGTCCAGCAGCAGCACGGCCCCCGGGTTCGCGCTCATGTGCGCAAGCAGCAGCAGGGTCTGCTGCTGGCCGCGACCGCTCGCGGAAAGGTCCAGGCGAATTCCGCGCGCCGTGCGGAAGGTCATGACGATTTCGCCGCGTTCGCGCACGTACTGCGGCTCATCCAGCGTCACGCCGAAGAGCGTGTTCATCCGCTCGACGATGCGCGGCCAGGCATCTCCTCCGCGTTGCAGCGCTTGCCAACAGAGATTGCGCAGAACCTCGGCGGTGCGGCCTTCGCCAAGGCGGACTTGGATCGCTCCCTCATCGAGCCGCGTCTCGCTCGCCGCAAGCCCGGACATCGGTGGCAGGTATGCAAGCCGAACCTCGGCCGCCGCGACGGGAACTTCGAGGCGCTGGCCATCGTCGCCCAGCCGAGAGCGGCAATAGAAAGACTCCTCGTTCGCGTAGTCGAACTCGAGCCCGCTGGTCCACTTCTTGCCCGCGTGGACACCTTCGACGTCGATCTCGATGAGGATGTTGCGGGTCTTGGTCTTGCCTTCCTCGCGATAGCCCTCGCGAACGTGCAGGTCACGCCACAGCAGGTTCGCGGTCGGGACCGGCAGGGCGATGAGGTCCCGGCGGTTGAGGGTGACACCGGCGCGCTCCTTCGGGATGCTGCCCGAGCCGCGTTTCTCCAGCCAGCGGCGAACACCCGCGTTCCAGAGCGCGAGGGCCTGCAGCGCCGATGTCTTGCCCGAGTTGTTGGGACCGACGAACATGACCCGCTCGCCGAGTTCGATCTCCACGTCCTCGAACGCCTTGAAGTTGCGGATGCGCAGCCTCGTCAGCATCCTGAGCCTCCAAGTCGCGGCCTCATCAGAGCCACATTGCGGCCAACGAACGGCGGAAGCGGGCTGACTAACGTGAGGTGACTGATGGTTGACGTCATTCGGGCTCCTCCGCTCGCGCGAGCAGCTCGGCGAAGTCGTAGTTTACGCTCGTCACGCCGAAATCGGGCTCGCGCCTAAAGGGCCGGCGCACGTAGTGGACGCGGTGCGTGTCGTCGGCGCAAAACTCGACGATCGCGAGGATGAAGTCGTCTGGCTTGTTCAAGGAGTAGAGGATCTCGTTCTTGGTGACGGTGATCGTGTCGGCGCGCTCGTCGCGGCCCTTGACCTCGAGGAAGCGAAGTTTGCCGGTTCGCGGGTCCTTGCTCTCGATGTCGTAGCCGAGCCTCTCGTGCTCGCGATCGACCGGCTCGAACCCGAGCCGCCGCTCGACCTCCATCACGATCGCGCGGGCGCGGGCCGCGACGGCCTGCGTGTCGCAAAGCGTCACCGGCGCCGGCGACGGCCGCCCGGTCATCGCGCTGACGAGCCCCATCGGTACGACGATGAGCCCGCCCACCACGACAGGCGGCAGCGCCGAGACCTGCGCCGCCAGGTCGAGGTCGGCCATGCGCTTCTGGAGCCGCGCCTGAAGGTCGTCCGCGCGGCGCCTCGCCTCTTGCGAGTTCAGCCGAGCGTTGGGTTTACCGGCTTGCTCCTGGAGCCTGAGATCCTCGGCGCGATGGTCCCAGTAGGCGATCTCCTTTGTGAGCCGGTCCTTGACGGCGGCGCGCGCCTTTTCGATCCACTGAAGGCGCCGGCCGCGCACCTCCTCGAGGTGTTCGGGCACGACGTGAGCGATGGCGTGAGCGAGCGCCTTCTGCTCGAGCCCGCGCGTGATCCACGTGGACTCGGGACGATCGAGGATCGCCTGGACCGATGGCTCGTCGTCCTTGAGCGGCCGGTAGTCGAGATAAGGCGCGTAGTGGAGGTGGCGCGCGTTCCCCGACGCATCGAGTTCGACGTACAGCATCCGCTTCGA
>Ga0302250_1000726_pt1 | contig 29092 bp, 28 predicted proteins | sample AAG_RA_Asp_MG_FD_193536 | JGI IMG/M metagenome (GOLD analysis project Ga0302250, IMG submission 193536) | Enriched activated sludge microbial communities from anaerobic digester in WTTP, New Holstein, Wisconsin, United States - AAG_RA_Asp | ecosystem: Engineered > Bioreactor > Anaerobic >... | reverse complement strand
CTGGTACTTCAGAGGTGAGGACATGGGGAGCTCGACCGTTGGAGAGCTTGCCGCTCTTTCTTCCCACCTGAACGGCTTGCTCGCAACCTTTGGCTCGGGCTGGATGCTCCACTGCGACGCCAACCGCCGTTTTACGGTCGGGTATCCAGGCCGTGGAGCGTTCCCCGACAGGACAACGCTTGTCATCGATGAAGAGCGCCGAAGGCTCTACGAAGCTGAGGGAAGGCATCTTGAAACGATTTATGCTCTATCCCTCACCTTTTTGCCTCCACAGAAGGTCGAAGGAAAGATCGTCGATTTGCTCTATGAGGGTGGACCATCGAGAACGCGGCAAAGTGACGATGCAGTAGGTGAGCGCATCCTCCATCAGTTCAAACGCCGAATCGAGGAGTTCGAGGGTGGGCTTGGAGCGCTTTTTCCCCTGCAGCGAATGCGCGGGATCCTGCAAACTGACAGCGCAGACCAAGAACTCGTTTTGGATGAGCAGCTTCAGTACCTGGAATATGCGGTCTCGGGTGATCTTCGACCGGTGCGTCTGCCGAAGGTCCCCATGTATCTGGATGCCTTGATCGGATGCCATGCCTTTGCCGGGGGCGTTGAACCTCGCATAGACGGTAAATTCGTCAAGGTGGTCGCCATCGATGGTTTCCCCGGAGAGAGTTATCCCGGCATCTTGCATGTACTCGATGAACTGAACTCCCCCTACCGGTGGTCTACCCGGTTCATTTTCCTCGATCCCTACCAGGCCAGAGGAATTCTGAATTCTGTCCGCCGGAGGTGGCAGCAAAAACAACGAGGCCTGAAAGACCAGATCTTCAGGACGGCCCAGGGTGCGCTCAACCTGGATGCCGTGGCCATGACCAATGACTCGGAGGTGGCGATAGGAGAAGCGGAATCCAACCTGGTGAGGTTTGGGTATTACACTTCCCTGGTCGTTCTCATGGGTGAGGATCGCGATCAGCTAGTCGAGCAAACCAATGAAGTTCGGAAAGCCATTGCGAACCAGGGCTTCGGCGCAAGGATCGAGGACGTGAACGCCGTTGAGGCTTTTCTTGGTTCCCTGCCGGGACATGGCTATCCGAACCTTCGCCGGCCGATCATTCACACGCTCAATTTGTCGGATCTTCTGCCCATAACCTCCGTCTGGTCAGGACTGGATTTCCATCCAAATCCCTTCTACCCGCCGAAAAGCCCACCGTTGCTTCACGCCGGCACCACGGGTTCCACACCTTTTCGTCTGTGCCTCCACGTGGATGATGTCGGTCATGCGCTGATGCTTGGCCCTACCGGGGCCGGTAAGTCAACCGCTTTGAACTTCATGGCCGCCCAGCATTTCCGGTACCCGCAGGCGCGCGTATTCGGCTTTGACCGGAAGAATGGCTCATTCGTGCTGTGCTCAGCTGCGGGGGGCCACTACTTTGATATCGGGGCTGATGAGTCGAGCCTGTCGTTTTGCCCGCTTCATGATATTGAAAACCCCTCCGACCAGGCGTGGGCAGCAGAATGGGTGGAAACCTGCCTGGTGCTCCAGGGGGTGGACCCGACCCCTGCCATGCGCAACCTTATCTATCAGGCCATTGTGAGACTCTCGGCATCGCCATCAAGATCGCTTACCGAGTTCGTATCCCAGGTGCAGGACAATGATCTCCGGGAAGCTCTGGCCCATTACACCCTATCGGGGCCGATGGGGAGTCTGCTGGATGCTGCCGAGGATGACCTTCGAGACAGTCGCTTCATGATCTTTGAAATGGAGCACCTATCGCAACTGGGTGAGAAGAATATGGTACCGGTGCTTCTCTATCTCTTCCGTCGCATGGAAAAGCGGCTGGATGGGTCACCCACCTTTGTGCCGCTTGATGAATCCTGGCTGATGCTCACCCACCCCATGTTTCGCGAGAAGCTTCGGGAATGGCTCAAAACGCTTCGGTCGAAGAATGCCAACGTCTTGCTTGCAACGCAGGAACCATCCGATGTCCTCAATAGCCCGATCCGTGATGTGGTCCTGGCCAGTTGCCCGGTAAAGATCCTTCTTGCCAATCCCGATGCGGCAGGTGTCCAGCGCCCGATGTACGAACTAATGGGCCTCAATGAGCGCGAGATCGAAATCATCTCCACGGCGACCAAGAAGCGACACTACTACTACAAATCGCCTTTGGGACGACGGCTTTTCTCGCTTGGCCTTGGGCCGGTCGCCCTGTCGTTTGTCGGCGCCACCGGCAAGGAGGACATATCGGAAGCCAAGGCCCTGCTCAGCCAATACGGCGAAGCGTGGCCGGAACAATGGTTGACGACGCGCGGTCTTGCAGACTGGGCTGCTTACTGGAAACACGTAACCTGAAGTTTAAGGGAGAGGAAACCATGGACACGGCTATGAATCGACGGGGAAAGGCTTTTCGAATGGTTGGCTTTGGGCTGCTGGTCTCGGTTCTACTGGCAAGGCCAAACTACGTGCAGGGTTCCGGCGTGTTTGTTGGAGCCACTGAAATAACTCAACTACTGAACAATGTGGAGCTCATGCACCAGACTCTACAACAGGCAGAAGAGCTCTCCAATCAGCTCCAGATGCTGAACAACATGGCCCAGAACCTCAAGAACATTCCGGATCAGATTTGGACTCCTGCCTTCAGCAACCTCCAGTCCCTGATGAATGTTGTGAGACAGGGTGAGGCACTTGCCTTTTCAGCATCGAACATCAGCGAAGAATTCCAACGCAAATTCAAAGGATTCGTTCCGGCCACCAATTTTCAGACGGACTACAAGACCTGGTCGAACACCGTGAGGGATTCCCTCCGCGCGTCCCTTTCGGCGGCGAACCTGCAATCCCAGCAATTCGCAACCGAAGAGGCTGCTCTTTCAACGCTCCGCAGCATGTCGCAGTCGTCAGAAGGCCGCATGCAAGCCATCCAGGTTGGAAACTAGGTGGCAGTGGAACAGGTCGCTCAGCTCCAAAAGCTGCGCGCCCTGATGATGGCGCAAATGCAGGCTCAAAACACCTATATGGCGGGACAGCAGCAAGAAAAAGACAACGTAAAAGCGGCCGAAGAAACCTTCTACAAGTATTCGGACCCGCGTGCCGGCAAAAATTACGCCGAATTCTAACGTGGCGAGAAAGGAGCAAGTCATCATGGGAAGAGAAAAGCCGTCATTTCCGGTCTATTCAGCATTCCTGATGTTCTTCGGGGCATCCTGCCTGCTCTTTGTCACCTGCAGCTGCGACCGAGAAGTAACCACCCCAACCACTTCCAGAATCAATCCTCAAACGGTTGAGTATTACGTGGCTCATCAGGAAGAACGGGAAACCAGGCTGAGAGAGTGCAGGCAACAGGGCATCGATTCACGCGCTGATTCGGATGAGGCCCGAGACTGCCGGGCAGCGGGCCGAGCGGCGGAGGAAGTCTTTCTCAAGCCACCCGAGCGCAGAAGCAAAGGAAGCTATAGAGAATTCTAGCACGGGCTGGAGCTGAGCTCATGACCATGGTCACCTTCTCCATTGGGATCTTTCTGATTCTTGCCGCATCACCGGTATCGGCCGCTGATATCCTGGATACCATCACCAGCACCTATCAGGCAGCGAGCAGCGGCTGGTTCTCCAGGCTCCAGGGTTATGCGACGACGCTCTTCTGGTTGCTCGCTGCCATAGAGCTCGCCTGGGCAGGCATCACGTGGGCCCTTGAGAAGGATGCCATGACAACCTTCATGGCCGCCTTCATCAAAAAGATCATTGGAATCAGTTTCTTCTATGCTCTGCTTCTCTACGCTTCCACCTGGATTCCGGCAATCATCAACAGTTTCCAGATTGCGGGAAAGACCGCCGGCGGTTTCTCCGGAGCCGGGATCACGCCATCAAGCGTCATTGACCTTGGCATTAGCACCGCTGCGCAGATGCTCGAAAAGATCAAGGACATGTCACTATTCGATTCGCCCATGACCATCGTGGTGGCCGGTCTTTCAGCCCTCGGCATGGTGATCGCCTTTACCATCATCGCGGCACAACTGATGATTGCCCTTATTGAAAGCTACATCATCATTGGAGCCGGGGTTTTGTTTCTTGGGTTTGGGGGATCACGGTTCACCACGGACTTTGCTCACAAGTATATCTGTTACGCTTTCGCCAATGGGGTAAAGCTTTTCATGCTCTATCTCATCCTGGCCATCGGGATGGCTCAGGCTGAAACCTGGGGCACGCTTCTTTCTACCGCCCAACTGAATAATATCTTCGCAGTACTTGGAGCCTCGCTGGTTCTCGCCTTCCTTTCATTCCAAATTCCCGGTCTGGCGGCATCGATGCTCTCAGGCGCCCCCAGTTTGACGGCCGGCTCAGCCGCTCAATCCATGGGCATCATAGCGGCGGGAACCTTTACTGCGGGAGCGGCCGTCACCTCTCCTGTGATGAAAGAGGCTCAGGGCGGAGTCCGGGCCCTCACAGCAGGTTATGGCGCCGCCCGTGAGACTGGCTCCAATCCCCTTTCATCTTCCATCAAGGGCCTTGGTTATGCGGCTTACGCCATGGGAGCTGAGACCATACGCGGTGTTGGCGCCGCCATTGGGTTCTCAAAGCCTTCCGAGTTTGCGGGTGGGGCAAGAAGCATGGGCGAGCGAGCAGCAAACCGCTTGGATTCAAAGGGTCAAACCCTTCGCGAACAGAGAGCGGCGATGGATATGGATGCAGGCCCTTCAGTCTCCACATTTGGCTCAGCAGGTGGGAACATGGGACTTGTTACCCCTATCACTCCGTCCAGCTCCGGGAACCTTCCGAGCTCATGCATTCCCTCGACCGTCATGCTTGAATCAGCTTCTGGGACGGGTGCAGGTGCTGGGTCGACAACTGCTGGATCACTTGGTCCAAGTCAAGTTCAGCCGACAGGAAGTAAGAGGTCCGGGCTACGTCGTGTCAACCCGCCTCGGTTTCCGAATGACCAACCCCCACCGGCTACGGTCACAATCAAGCTCCAACATCCAGAGGACTGACGTCAATGAATACCAAGCGCACACAGGACTGAGGAGAAGAAATGGCCAAGGAAGAGACCATGAACAAAGACGGTCCTGCCAATCCCTATGTCGAGGCACGTCGGGAGTGGAACGAGCGATACGGCTCTTACATTGCCCGCGCCCGCAACTGGCGGATCATGGCCATTCTCGCCGGTATCACCTCCATCATGGCTGTAGGGGGGCTTGTCTACACCTCGGCCCAAAACCGTTTTATCCCCTATATCGTTGAAGTGGACAAACTTGGGGCCGCCGTTGCCGTGGGCTTGGCTGACCGCGCAGCCCCAGCGGACCAACGGATCATCAAAGCCTACATCACGCGTTTCATTGAAGATGCGAGGTTGGTCACCTCGGACACTACGGCCCAGAAGGCGGCAATCAACCGTGTCTACTCCATGATTGCCCAAGGTACCTCGGGGCTTACCAAGCTCAACGAATACTACAAGGAAGCCAGTCCCTTTAAGCGCGCCGAAAGTGAGACTGTTTCGGTCGAGATCATATCGGTGCTCCCCATCACCGACCAGACGTGGCAATGCGAATGGTCGGAGACCGCGCGAAACCTGCAAGGACAGATCAAGGCCAGGATTCGATGGAAGGCTTCGATTGCGGTTTCCTTCAATCCGCCAAACGATGAGAAGCAAATCCTGCTGAATCCGCTCGGAATGTTTGCGGTCGATATCAACTGGGCGCAGCAGCTCTAAGGAGGGTCCCTCTTATGAAAGGCAGGAAATACATCCTAATGGCGCTCGTGTTCGGATTGGTTGCATCCGGAACCGGCCTTGCCCATGCCCAGACTCAAGCCCCCTCAGACAGCCCTCCACTCCCACCGATCGGAGCACCAGCGCTGAAGGCAGTGAAAGAGTCTAAGGCGTGGGTGAATAACAGTGCTCCTCCCGCGAAAGGAAATGATGGCAGGGTGACCTTCACTTACGGAGCATCCATGCCCACCATTGTCTGCAGCCCCTTGCATGTCTGCGAAGTGGAGCTCGAAAAGGGCGAGACCGTGATTGACAAGCCCCACATCGGGGACGCAGCAAGATGGAAGGTGGCGCCAGCTATTTCAGGGACCGGTGCCGAAAAGACGGTGCATGTCATCATCAAGCCGACTGAGCCGGGACTGGAAACAAACCTGGTGATACCTACGGACAGGCGCGTCTATCACCTCCGGCTGGTATCCGCCGCGAGTTCCTATGTGCCGAGAACGTCCTTTTACTATCCTGACAGTGAACAAAAAGCCTGGGCTCTTCAGAGCGATGAAACTGAAAGACAAAAAGCCTCACTCATCTCCGATCTTCCCCCACTTTCCGCGGAAAAACTGAATTTCGCCTACAAGTTCAAAGCAGACAACGGGAAGCCCAAATTCGTTCCTCTTCGCGTTTTCGATGACGGTACCCGCACCTACATTCAGATGCCCGAAAGCATCAAGGCCACCGAATGCCCTGTCATCGTCCTGATCGGGAACGACGGCAGCGAGCAGCTGGTGAACTACCGTTTCAAACACAATTATTACGTGGTCGACCGCCTTGTCGAGAAAGCAGCCCTGATTTCGGGTGTGGGCCAGAAACAGGACCGGGTCCTCATCACCCGTAACGACAAGGATAAGGAAATGTTCAACTCGATCTTTGCGCACGACGACTCAAGGCCGTAGCCGCCATGAAAGAAGAGACTCCCATCAAATCGCCGGATGCACTTGAGCTGAGAGCAAAACCGGTTGTCAGCGCCCGGATAGGAAAGATGGCCGGTTTTGCGGTGATCACTCTTCTGGCTCTTGCCGGAGTCATGATCGCCGTCAACGTGGCAACCCACAAGGGGGCGGATCTCAAACAGGGCGGCAAGGATGGCAGCATAAAGCTGGCAACAGCACTTCCCGTTGCCCAGGAGATGTGCAACCAGGTCCCGGAAAAAGGAGTCATTCCGCTCAACGCTACGCAGCCTCCTCCCCTTGAACTGAAAAAAGATAGTACTCAGCCTCAGCCGGTGCAGCTTCCGGACCCCGAGCTGAAATCTCCCGCACCCCAAGACCAGCAAGCGCTAAAGCCGGATCGAGCGCAGGAAGAGCGCGAAGCAGCATTACGTCAGGCGCTGACCGCTGGAACTCCAATTGAGAACTTCCAGCCAAACAGCGGAAAAACCTCTTCCGACCAGCAGAACCCAGCAACAGAGTCCGCTCTGGCGGCGCTGGCCCGGAATATCAGGCAGAACTCCATGCTCCCCCAGGGGCCTTTGGGCCAAGGTTTTTCCGGTATCGGGGATGAGCCGGATCTCAACCGCCAGTCCCAGAAGCTGGCCTTCCTTGAAAAAGCCATGGCCCAGCTCGAGACTCCCTATTTGCCGGCCACCCGCAAAGCTCCACTCTCTCCTTTGGAAATCAAGACCGGCACCATCATCCCTGCCTTCATGATCGATGGGATCAACTCGGATTTGCCCGGAGATCTCATCGCCCAGGTGAGCGAGAACGTCTATGACACCGCTGCCGGACAACACCTTCTGATCCCTCAAGGGACCAAGGTCTTTGGCACCTATGATAGCGAAGTAGCCTTTGGGCAGAATCGTCTGCTGGTCGTCTGGAAACGCCTGATCTTTCCCGATGGCTCAACCCTTGAGCTTGCCGGTATGCCTGGAGCCGATAGCGGAGGCTTTGCCGGTTTTCATGATAAGGTGGACAACCACTATCTCAGGCTCATCGGATGGGGTGTTTTTACCTCCATGCTGACTGCTGGCTTCCAGCTCTCCCAGCCCGCAAACAACAACGTCAACAACAATGCTCTCACTCCCATGCAAATAGGCGCCGCTTCAGTCGGTCAGCAATTCTCGCAGCTGGGCCTTGAGACTGCCCGGAGGAACATGAGAGTGCAACCGACCATCGTGGTCCGGCCGGGATACCGGTTCGTCATCAAGGTCAATCGTGACGTCATTTTTCCGAGTGCGTACCACACGTGAACCTGGACGGATGATCACCATGGCTGACAGAATAACAGATTCCTCCCGATTCAGGAATCACACGACAGATGTCCCCCGCACTCTCATAGTGGAACATAAAGGGGTGTTTATAGGTCGCTTTCTTTGGATGTCTAACCCATGGACATTACGCGATTTTACCCGCTTTACGAATTGGCCTCGGGATGCGCACATTTTGAGCATCCGGACTCACTCCTGAACAGGGTCTTCTATATGGGTGGTAGACGATACAACATCATCGTAACCGAGACGACTCTCGTTGAGGGTATCGAGGTCATAGTCAAGGCCAAGGGCTGGTCTAAGAGCGATGTCTTTCGCGAAGCTGTGAGGCTTTATCTCAGGCAGAATGCCCTGAGTTCCGAGCTCGCCGAATTCGAGCGCCGCCAGGCAGCCACCTTTCGCGAGCACGGCCGCCAAATGCGGCAGTTGAGGACCGACATGCAGATTCTCATGGCCTTCTTCGATCTTTTCGCCCGGTCCTACTACGTTCACACCCCGCCAGTTCCTCCGGAAGCAGTCGATGCCTCGGCAACCAGCGCCAAACTCCGCTACGAAAAACTTCTTCAGCAACTTCCCGGGATGTTCCAGGGACCGACCGGCCTTATCAACGTGTCGGCAAATTTGGATGCGGGTTTCGATCCTGAGGCGAAAGAAACAGAGTCCTAAAGAGTTAGACGTATGCAGGAAGACCGCTATCACTCTCAAATAAGAGCTCCAAGAAGAAGAAAGAAACCAAAAGACGAGGTCAGACTGGTCGCGTCTGCCTACCGACGCGCCATGGGACTATTGCGTGCCAGTAACCGCAAGAATCTTCCCTCGCGAGGAAAAGCCAAAGGCCGAGGCCTCCCGAATCCTGGCCCCATGCAACATCTCCAGCGTGCGAACATTCGCATGACCTATACCCAGAATAAGGGAGATCAGCAATGGGGCGCTCATGGACGCTATATCTCCCGCGAAAGCGCAAACCCAACTGCGGAAGCAGGACTTGGGTTCGGAAGTGCCGGCAATAGGGTCCCGATTGTGGAAACGCTGGATCATTGGCAGCAACAGGGCGACGCCCTGCTCTTCAAGTTCATTCTTTCTCCGGAATTCGGAGAGGGAATGGATTTGCGCCTGTATGCACGCGAGCTGGTTGCGTCTTTGGAAAAGGATCTGGGAATCCCTCTGGAATGGGTGGGCATCGATCACTACAACACGGAACACCCCCACGTCCACCTTGCTGTTCGGGGAGTCAATGACAAGGGCAGGGCGCTTCGGATCGACCCCAATTACATAAAGACTACGATGCGGTTGCGTGCCCGGCAGGTGGCAACAATGCAGCTCGGCTATCGACGCGATCAGGATATCGCCGATGCCCGGGCCCGCCAGGTGAACCAGCAAAGATTCACGGATCTGGACCGGATGATTCTTCGCCGCTCCACCATTCAGGCTGATGGCAGCTGTCTGGTTGATTTTGGGGGACGTTTGCCGGTCAGGGCACCGGCAAAGGAGGGGCGGGTGCAACAGATTCGCCGCCTGGTGCACCTGGAGAGGATGGGCCTCGCGGAACGGCTGGAACCCATGAAGTGGCGCCTCAGCCCTGCACTCCAGTCTGTTTTGCGTCAGCGCCAAATGGCAACCGATCGCCTGAAGGTCCGCTTCCGGAATCGCGAGTTCCTCTCCGACGAACGGATTCCCATCCGGCAGACGGATATGCACTCGACCGAGAGCGTCTCGGGACGTCTGATCGGAACGGGTCTCGATGAGCAAACCGACAGGGCCTATATGCTTATCGAATCGGTTGAGGGAGTGGTGCACTACATTTACCAATCTCCCGAAGCCATCCAAGCCCGCTCAAAAGGCCTTAAGACCGGCAACTTTGTGGAACTCAGATCGAGACGCTTCGTTGGTACAGACGGTGTGGAACGGACCCGGGTGAAATACCGCAGTCTTGGAAATGCCAATGCCCTGCTCGGGGATATGAACTTCCTGCAAAGAGAGGTTCGGCAAATCGTTGAGAAAACCGGGACTCTGCCTGCCCAGCAGGGCCTCGGCGGCTGGTTGGGTCACTATCAGCGGGCTCTCTGCAACACTGCAGAAAGGCTCATGCAGGACGGTCTTATCCGGGCAAGAGGTGACGGCAAATTCCTTTTCGACGCTTCTATCCGACACAGGGAAGCTTCTGCGCCACTACATGTAGAGATAACAAGGCATCTCAGCCGCTAGAAAGCAACCAGAATCACGCGAGTGATGAGATCAAATGGACCATTTTCTCCCTCAGGACAACATCGTTGGCAAAACCAAGGACAAGATGGTCTTCAACAGTCCTGATTGGGTGTCTGCCAAGACAGCTTGCGATACCGCCGCTGCCAAAAGGGTGGTCGAGAAGCTCTGGACATCCGGCAGAAGCGCTGCCTTGGTGGGAAAACTGCCAGGCAAATCTGGTGATCTCGCCGTGATCTCCCAGCCCAGCACCACGCGGTTGAATGTGCTGGCAATGGAGTTGGCGAAGAAGGTGGCAGGCGATCTCCATGCCGATTGTTACCTCGGCGACGACTTCTACAATGCCCTGCATAACCAACAGAGCAAGCACATTCCTCGGCTCCAGCGTCCGTTCAACCCCAGAGAATATGTTGCGGTAGACCCAAATCAGGTAACCCGAATCCTGGGCGGCAAAACCGTCATCGTTGCCGAGGATGTCCTGACAACCGGTAGTTCCGTCAAACAGTTTGTGAAAGCGCTTCAGCGCGACGGCGCAAAGGTCTTTGCGGTAACCGCGCTGCTTGGTGATCGACGGTTGGCTGTGGATGAAAAAACCAGGGACGCTCTGGTCGATGCCGTTCGAGAAAGTGGTATAAACCTTTCAATTGAACAGACACAGCAACTCGCAGACTCGCTGACGCGCACGGAAGCGAGAAACATAGCACTGCTTATCAACAAGGTGAGGACGCAAAATGGAAAAGAAAAACTTACCCGAAAACTTCAGGGGTTACTCGACCAAGGAATTGCTCCGGATTTGGGAGGAGCTGCAGACCAAGAAAGGGACGAAGGCCTCCAAGGAGAAGATTGCAGCCATGACGGACCTTCTCAGAGAATACAAGCTTGGCATCTTCCAGACCCAACGGCCGGGCCTGGAAAACAGTTAGAGCCGGCACCCGCACAAACCAGCGAATCCCCAAACCTCCCTCCAGCGGTAAACCGTGACTCCTTCTCCGATGAGCGTTTGAACGTTCGTCAAACCGATATGCGATTTGTTGACAGAGTCTCGGGTCGCCTCGTTGGGACCGGATTCGACGAGCAGAACTGTAAACCCTACATCCTCGTCGAATCCGCCGACGGAATGGTTCACTGTATCCACCAGTCCCCCGAAGCCATGAAAGCTAGGGCTGCAGGCCTTAAGATCGACAACTTCATCGAACTCACTTCAACCCCCTTTGTTGCTGATGACGGGGTTGAACGAGTGCGCGTGAAGTTCCGCAGCCTCGGAAACTCTCACTTCCTCCTTGGAAATAAGCTGTTCCTTGCGCAAGAGGTTCAGCGAACACTCGAGGCCACCGGAACTCTGCCGACCGAACAAGGCCTTGCCGGGTGGCTGGGTGATTTCCAGCGGGCTCTCTGCAGCACCGCCGAGGACCTCATCCATCGCGGTGTCATCCAGACGAGAGGCAATGAGGCCTGCCACTTTGACGCATCTCTCCTTTTGGAAAAGCGGAATTCGGCCTCGCGGGAATCAGGAAAGCGTCCGCATTTGACTCGCTAGGACACGCAATGAGCATGCATCGAGGAAATAGAGGAGGTCCACCATGAGTCGAAGATATGACCACGACCAATACGTCTGGTCCATCGGCGGCATTCCCATCCAGGAGGCTGCCGAGCCGTTGGAGCATATGACCGAAACCTACGATCCCGGTGCAGAGGATGCCGAAGATGGCCCAGCGGACAAGCAATGATGAGCGTGGCAATCGTGACCGGGATTACCGCGCTGAGCTCACCCAACAGATCATAGCCCTCGTTCAGGAAGGGGTGGCACCCTGGCAGAAGCCCTGGAACCCCAATCAGGCAGCCAATGCTTTGGTTCTTCCTTTCAATGGTGTTACCGGCCGCCCCTATCATGGCGGGAACACTCTCTGGTTGATGACTCGCGCCAGCCTTGATGGCTCTGACGATCCGAGGTGGTGCACCTTCAAACAAGCAATGGATATGGGGTGGCACATCAAGAAGGGGTCGAAGGCAACCACGGTTGAATACTGGCAATTCGACAAGGAAGAGAAGGGATTCAACCCTGATAACGGGCAGGTTGAAACCCGCACCGTCAAGCTTGATCCCCCGCGTGTCTTCTATGCCCACGTGTTCAACGCTAAACAGATTGAGGGTATCCCTCCGTACAAGTCTCGCACAAAAGCGGATTGGAACCCTGTTGAAGATGCCGAAAGAGCCTTGTCCAACAGCGGTGCCAAGATCCTGCACGATCAACTGGACCGCGCCTTCTATTCGCCGTCCCGTGATGCCATTCACCTGCCGCCGCGGTCTGCCTTTCAAAGCTCTCCGGATTACTACGAGATCGCTTTGCACGAGCTGGGGCATTGGACGGGACACCCCAACCGTATGGCCCGGGATCTCAGCGGGCCTTTCGGCTCGGAAACCTATGCGAAGGAAGAATTGCGCGCCCAGATGGCGAGCCTTTTTCTTTCCGTGGAACTCGGCATGCCGTTTAACCCGGGGAGACACGCCGCATATCAAGCCTCATGGGTGAAGGTTCTCAAGGACGACAAGCATGAAATCTTCCGCGCCGCCCGCGACGCGGAAAATATCATGCAATTTGTTTTAGAGCTCGCTCGCGAACAAGACCGGAGTCTAGATCGCGAGCAAGCCGGTCAAGAGCAAATCGCAGCGTATGGTCTACCCCATCAAACCTTTGAACAGGAGCCTCCAGCCATGAAAATGCAAGCTAACGTCAACACCGCAGAGAAACCAGACAACGGGAAGATCTTGTACAACGGAGAGGTTGTCGACCGCGTCCGGTACGATGTGACCTTCGATCCGGATAAAACGATGCCCGTCATTCAAACCGCCGACCTTTCCTTCTACCAGGGGCGTAAGGAAGCCGCAATTTTGAAGGGATTGTCACGCAGTGATGTGGAAAAGCTCCTTGGCCCATACAATTTGAACTCCTTGGAAAATAGAGTGGGAGCCAACAAGCGCGGCAACGACCAAACCCATGCCAAGGGCACCCTTTCCGGCCAGGGTCTGGCTTATGTCGAGGTCGGTACCCTCTCCCCCGAATCGCAGCCTTCCCAAGACCTCAGAGAAGATATGCAGGGGCCTGAACCGACCGCACCTTCGGAGCAGGTCCCTGGAGAAGACCCTGCCAAAGAAAATCAACAGCCCTCGGAAGAAAGGGCGAAGGCCTTTGATTCCGAACTCATCACCTTAAAGAATGAGCACATGGGCCAAGACGCTCGCCTCTATCGAGCGCGGGATAACACCGGCCGCAGCCAGTATGACGGCATTATCATCGCCGAAACCGGATCGCACATTATCCAGAAGCTGAATGAACGGTCGGCGATTGTCCACGAGAAAAGCAATCTGCAGCGCGACGTCGAAGTCGGTGATGCTGTCTCCATCGTCTATGAGGAGGGGAAAGTCTTTGTTGAGGAACTCTCTGCCGAACACGAAAGACTCCATGACCGCAGGCACCACGAGCCCTCGCCCCAGGAACCCAGGAGGGACGGCGACATCGAGAAAGAGAAACGGGACTCCTTCCTTTTTGCCAGAAACATCGTCCTGAAGCAGTTTGGCGAGGACACCAAAGTCTATGATGCCTCAAAGGTAGACGCCGACAAGGGGAAGTTCACCGGCACCATTGTCGCCATCACCGATCATCACGTCATGCAAAGAATTGGTGCCAACACCGTCATCTCACACGATAAGGCCGATCTTTCCGGATCTTTCTTTAAGGGTGCCTTCGTGCAGATTCAATATGCCAACGGCCAAGGCTTGATCTCGCAAACGGAGCGACAACAATCCCGCGCCTTCGATAGAGGCCCTGCACGATAAGGATTCCTTTCCTCGCAGAGATACCGGGAATGGCGAACAATTCCAATCCAATCTATTCCCTCCCCAAACCTCGGCACATTTCCGGGGTACGATGGACAGCTTTGCTCCTCGGCTTTGCCCTTCTTCTGCTGGTTTCCTTTATGGCAACCGAATATCTTGCTTATCGCTTCTGCTTCCAGGAGGTTCTCGGCCCACCGCTCTTTTCCCTCTTCAGGTTCCATCTCTACCACCCCGCCAAATGGATTCCCTGGGCCTGGGAATACCGCAGCTTGGCGCAACCCGAAGTCCGGCAGGCAATATTTATCACCTACCTTATCGTGATTATCGGGAGCCTGATTGCGATCCTTTCCGCCGCATATCTCTGCTACCGGCGATCCGCAAAAGAGGAATCCGGGCTTGAAAGCATTCACGGTTCCGCCCATTGGGCAACACCTGAGGAAGTGAAAGCAACCGGTCTTTTGGCCAAAGGAGAGGGCGTTTATGTCGGTGGGTGGAAGCACCCCGACACCAGTAAAATTCACTATCTCAGGCACAATGGTCCTGAACACATCATTTCCTTTGCACCAACGCGTTCGGGCAAAGGGGTAGGCCTGGTCCTACCCACCCTGCTTTCCTGGCCGCATTCAGCCCTTGCTTATGACATCAAGGGTGAGAATTGGGCACTCACCGCCGGCTGGCGCCAGAAGGAAGCAAGAAACCACGTACTGAAGTTCGAACCCACCGCAACGGATGGATCCAGTGTTGCCTTCAACCCCCTCGAGGAAATACGTCTCGGGACGGAAAGGGAAGTCTCAGACGTCCAAAACATCGTCACCATGATCGTTGACCCGGACGGCCGGGGACTCAACGATCACTGGGCAAAAACCGGTCATGCCCTGCTGGTCGGCGCTGTACTCCATGTCTTGTATGCCGAAAAGGACAAAACACTTTCGGGAGTTGCCAATTTCCTTTCGGAGCCCTCCCGCTCAATCGAGGAAACCTTGTATTACATGATTGGAACCGAGCACGATCAAGCCTGCAAACGGAAATGGAAAGACAGCCTCGGCAACCCCACAGCCAACCATCCGGTTGTTGCCGCTTGTGCCCGCGACATGCTTAACAAGAGCGAAAACGAGCGCTCGGGAGTACTCAGCACCGCCATGTCTTTTCTCACCCTGTATCGAGATCCGACCGTTGCTTTCAACACCAGGTACAGCCAGTTCAAGATTAGAGATCTCATGAACCATGATCGGCCTGTTTCGCTCTACCTGGTGGTGCCGCCAAGCGACAAGGACCGCCTAAAACCTCTGATCCGCCTCATTGTCAATCAGGTTGTCCGAGGTCTCACGGAAAAGATGGATTTTAGGGGCGGGCGTAGTGTTCCGGGATACCGTCACCGCCTGCTACTCATGATTGACGAATTCCCCAGTCTCGGGCGGCTCGATGTGTTCCAGGAATCACTCGCTTTCATTGCCGGCTACGGACTCAAAGCATATCTCATTATCCAGGATCTGGCCCAGCTTTGGGCCGCCTACGGAAAGGATGAAGCCATCTTTTCCAACTGCCATGTTCGAAATGCCTTCGCCCCCAACAAGATCGAGACGGCGGAGTTCCTCGCCAAGATTACCGGCACCGCAACTGTGGTGAAACCCAATCTTTCTTTTTCCGGACGGCGCCTCACCCCCATGCTTGGCAATGTCACCACGTCCCTTCATGAAGTTCAGCGCCCGCTTCTCACACCTGATGAGGTCATGAGACTCCCATGTCCTGTGAAGGACGGTGACGGCAACATCCTTGAAGCCGGCGATATGCTCATCTTCGTTGCCGGCCATTCACCCATTTACGGCAAGCAAATCCTCTATTTCATCGACCCCGTATTCAGTGCCCGTGCCAGGATTCCTGCTCCGGCCTGCAGTGACCGACTGTGTAACAGGGAAGATGATTCACTTGTCCTGGAACCAGGCAAGGCAGCAGAGGCAGCCTCCACACCAGCCACGAGCTTCACCTCCAACCACGCTGTAGATACGTCTGAATTCGCCTCCCATCAAATCGCGGCCGACGCTGCCGGCATGTCAGAGCCCCCGTTGGGAGATTCACTTCCGTATGACCACTTCCAGGAGATTGTTGAGCATGAGGAGATCCTCGAGCTTCCTCCTCGGTTGGACAGGCCGGCCGGGCCAGACTTCTCCAGTGCAAACGATGGAGAGTACGACCCTTTTAGAGAGGCAATTGCCCCTCCAGTCTGCATCGACGAACACGCCCACGGATTTGAACCGCCATTTCTCTATGACGACCTGGAGCAGGCCCAACCGTCGCTTTCGCAGATAGGGAATTCTGATTCTGCCTTTCCAACAAGGGATCCGCTACATGCTCCTGCTTCTCAAAAGAAACCTGACATCCACTCACACCAAGGAGGAAAGGAGATCCCATGAACAGTATCCCCTATATGAACCGCACTCATGTTGCCGGCTTTGTTGGAAACGATCCACAGCTACGATTCCTTCCGGCAGGCGATCCGGTTCTGAGCCTTCGCGTCGCGACGAGGCACTACTGGAAGGACCTTTCGGGAGAATGGCAGTCGGCAACCGAGTGGCATACAGCGATCTTTTACCGCCAACTTGCTGAACTGGCCAACTCCTTCGGGTTCAAAAAGGGTGATTTCGTCGACCTGGAAGGCCGCCACCACACCCGCGAATGGCAGGATGACAGCAACCGCAAACATGCCTCCCGTGAAATCATCGTGGAAAGGTTTCATCGGGTAGATTTGAGCGCTATTCAAAAGCAGGATGAAGCGTCAGCATCATCACAAGAGGTCGAGGAGTTACCTGCTGCAAACCTGACAGCTTCAGTAGGACCCGACAGTCTCGATGCCTTCAGAAAACTGACCTGAGCCGTTGCGGATAGCATGAAAACGTGTTTCTTCCTTCTTCCAGGCTTTCTATTGACCAGTGTCACCCTTGCCTGTGGCATCGCTGGATATCGGATCAACCTCACCTCAAGCATGCCTTTGGGCATCTGGAGAGAAATAACCGCCATCCATCGGGGGAGCTACGTCGCAGCCTGCCTGGCGCCCGATTCCGGAGCGGCACAGCTTGCCGTTGAGCGAGGCTACCTGCCTGCTGGTCAGTGCCTTGGTGGTTTTGCGCCTCTGCTCAAGCAGATCGTCGCGATCCCAGGGGATACTGTGACTCTCACCGATGACCAAGTTTGTATCAATGACGTATTGCTGCGCGGGAGCCGGGCCCTCTCAGAGGATTCTGCCGGTCGCCCGCTGGTTCCATATCCACGAGGGACCTATCGAGTCCCGCCGGGTGAATACTGGCTCTTTGCCACAAACCTTCCGCAAAGTTTTGACAGCCGTTATTTCGGTCCGGTTCCCGAATCCTCGATACTGAATTCTCTTGTTCCAGTCGCGATTCACCAGCCCAAAGGCTTAAGGATTGATGGCAAATGAGATCGTTTGTCCTCGCCTTCCTTGCAGCTGTCATCGGTTATAGCGCATGGAACAACAACCTCTATCTTTTGGGCTTAGCGGTCCTTTTCCCGCTTTTGTGGGCCAAAGCAGCCTCACGAGGGGCGGCGGGCTTCGTGGCTTTTTGCTACTACGCGGCTGCTGCCCGAGGATTGGTGCCTGGTACCCAGATCTTTTTCGGCTTCTTTGGCCCCTGCGTCTCCATGGTTCTTGGGTTTCTCTTTCTTGTCGCCTCGAGCTGCATTCTTGCTATGCCGTGGTTTCTTGTCTGGACCAGGGATACAAGCCCAACGGCGATGGCCTGGCGTCTGCCGGCAGCCATCATTCTTGTATCTGTTCCACCCGTGGCCTTCGTTGGGTGGGCCAATCCCATCAGTTCCGCAGGGGTGATTTTTCCTGGTTGCCGCTGGTATGGCCTGCTTGCAGTTGTTGCTACCATGTATCTCAGTCTTATCCTCAAGCGTCCATCTCATGTCTTGGTCTTGTTGGGTCTGTGCACTCTCTCCGCATGCCTCTCCCCAGATACGCCTCTGCCACCCGAAGGATGGAAGGGCGTGGATACCCATTTCGGTGGACTGTCTGGACAAGGTGATTTCCTCCGATTCTACGACCAGAATCAACATATGATCAGGACAGCCATGGATTCGAAGGACTCTGTTTTCCTTTTATTTCCGGAAGCCGTGGCTGGCCGATGGAATCAGACGACAGCCGCCCTGTGGGAAGAACCTTCCGTCCACCTCGTCAATCAGGGTGTAACATTGTTGTTCGGGACTGAATTCCCTATCGACGAAGGCGTGGAGAGTGAACGCTATGACGCTGTCATTGTTGCTGTCGGTTCCGAGTCCGGTGTTCTATATCGCCAGCGTTTTCCCATGCCGATTTCCATGTGGCGGCCATTCTCTGCCCGGAGTGCCCGCATCCATTGGCTGGATCCCGGTGTCTTCATTCTCCACGGCCGTAGAGTTGCCGCCCTTGTCTGCTATGAACAAGTGCTGACCTGGCCGGTGCTCATTTCCATGATTCATCGGCCGGAAATCATCCTTGCGCCTGCCAATGCCTGGTGGAGCCGCAATACCTCGATATTAGGCATCCAACATACCGTTCTGGCCGCCTGGGGGCGGCTATTTCCCATTCCGGTCATCACAGCCTTCAATTACTGATCTATTGGAAAAGAGGAGCCCCATCATGGATATGCCGGTCACCATTCACCACATTCAGCAGTGCGCACCCAGCGCCCCGACGAGCATTATTGAAGCCATCATTCGCACCGAAAGCGGTTTCAATCCGATTGCAATTAACGTGAACAGCGGCCTGAAATTGGCACGCCAACCCCTCTCCCGCAAGGAAGCGGAGGCCTGGGTGCGGTGGCTTAAAACCCATGGGTACAGTTTCGACGCCGGCCTCATGCAAATCAACTCCCACAACTGGGAGAAGCTGGGTTTGACACCCGAAAGCATCTTCGACGTCTGCGAGAATATCCGCGCCGGATCGGAACTCTTCAGTGAGAACTACAGCCGTGCCACCCGTGCCTTCGGTCCTGGTCGCACTTCCCTTGTTTCTGCTTTGTCTGCTTACAATACGGGAGACTTCAACGCCGGCATCCGGAACGGTTATGTGTCGAGAGTCGTGCAAAATGCCCGCACCGCCGAAATAGGTATCATAGAGGAAATTCCCCCTTTGATCCCAGCCGACAAAAACTATCGAGATCCCATGGCCCGTAATAGGAAGAAGGGCGGTGAAATAAATGAGGATGGTGCTTCGGACCCATTTGGGGCGCCAACATCCATTGACGGCTTTATGCCGAACGATGTCAAACCCTGGGATGTGCAGCCTGAGTCCGAGTCAACCCCTGCGTCTGGTGAGCCTGAAGCTGCAACCGTCCGTCAGAAAGAACGGAACCCCTCGGCGTGGCTAAAAGAGAGTTCAATAAAGAGTATACGCACTCTCCTCGCGGTGCTGTTCGCTGCCTGCTTTCTGACCGCCTGTGCTGCTCGGTGGTCCGTTCCGCCTTCTGGGCTCTCATTCCGCTATGTCGTAACCAACAGTGAGGGGATCGGTCTTATTCGCGCGTTCGACCATCAGAAAACGACCGTCTTGCAGTTCGTGGATCTGGAGCATCAAAACCCCTTGATTATCGATGAAGCAGGGAGTCAAGTCGAATATCAACGCATCGGCCAGTATGTTATTCTCCCCGGCATTTACGCTTCCTTGACCGTTCGCGTGCAGGATCGAACTGGGACAATAACCGCTGAACCAATGAAGCATTGAGCCTGGCATCACTGCTGGGGTCTTAGAATGACAAGGTTGCCAATCTTATGCCAATCCTGACCACTTTTGAAAGCGGCGCTCGCACTCAGCCCTGGGCAGCCGGCTTCCTGATTGGATCATCTTCTGAAGGGCGCCGGAGGCTTCTCTCGGCGAAAGGAGCTTCCGTTTTACTAACTGATCCAATACCCACAAAGTCCCGTGGACCTGGAGGTTGTGTTCTTGCTCGGCAATCCGGCGCAAACGCTTGTCGCCCGTGAGAAGTAGAGCTCCTTTCGTTTCAGCCAGCAGCACTGCAAAGAGGTCATTGATGGACACCTCGGGGTGATTTCTGCTGATGTCAATGACTCTCACGACTTCTGCCCCTGAGAAGTCCATCCTTCGCAGCCCGAGAACCAATAGCATCTCTCCGGATGGATCAAGCAGTTCTGCGACGATCACGTCAGGAGCAAAAATAGTGCAGGGAAGCTGGAAGAACTCCCTTAGCACGCCGCCCCGGTGCAAATCGATCAGGATGTTGGTATCAACCACGCATGAGGAGAGGGATGTCGCCATGTTGGCGTGCGGCTTTCTCCATGAATTCAGTTAAGGGCAGCCCCAAGAGCTCCGCGGCACGGGTTTCCGAAATCATTTCCTCGGCCAAGGCCCTCAGTACAAGACGTTCGAATCGAGCAGGCCGTTCAGGAGGGATACTATCACCGGGTTCTTCTCGGTGCCACCCTTTCTCACGGAACACCCTGAACCAATGCTTGGACGACAATGGCGATAAGATACCAACGTCTTTTGCCCGATAGATCAAGGCCTGCATACTGACCCCATATTTATGCTTGAGTAGATGCAACTCGTAGAGGTCAAGTTTGTGCCGTTTTCGCCCCAGCTCATAATTCACGGCCGGTTCCGGTACCAGGAATGCTCCGCCAAAACGGTGAGCGACTTTTTCTTCGTCCAGGTGCGGCGCTACTTCGAGAATCAGATGTCCCAATTCGTGTGCCAGACTGAAGCGCTGACGATCACCGGGAATGTCCTGTTTGACCACCATCACCGGGATGGTTTTATTGGCCCAAAACGTAAGGGCATCAAATTTCTCCGCTCCCTCCACCAGGCCTACCTTGATGCCTTTGGCTTCAAGCACTTCCACCATGCTGTCTATCGGGGCCAGGCCGAGATCCCATGCTCGTCGCAGCTCAAGGGCGGCTCGTTCTGCTTCATCAAGAGATCCGACCTGGCGATTGATTTCGGGAAAGGCAAAGGGGATGGTTTCGCCAAGAATGGTCTCCGTCGTGAGATAACGCTCCAACCAATCCTGAGCCTGTGCCTGAACTCTCAACTGATTTCTCTGGGTCAGGGTAACGTGACCCCGGTAGCGGAATGAGGAAAGAGAAACCTCCGTCGGCCGGAGCAGTTGCTCCACTCGCATGTTAAGGGCCTGAGCCAAACGGATGAGGACGCCGGAACTGGGTACATCCAGGCCCCGTTCGTATTTGGAAACAGCCTGGGCACTAACCCCAACAGCCTCAGAGAGACTCCGAAGACTGTGGCCGCCTTGTCTACGGGCTGCTTTGATCCGTTCTCCAAGGTCCATCGTGATTCCTCCTTTCGGTTTACATTATGGCAATGTCTCTTAGTTTTGTAAACTATCTAATTTGTCTCTTTTGAAAAACGTTTCGACCGTTTCAACCGTTTCGGCCTTGGCTTGGTAAGGGTTTGTGGCGCTACGGTCCAATGCACCGACCGTAGCGACCGTAGCGTTCTGCCGGAACGGGGTCTCACAATGAAGGCATCATTGAAAGACTTTCCGCCGTTTCCTTCCAAACAGCTCCTGAAAATCCACTACCGCCATATTCATTACAGGGTCATACGCATCACCCTGAGTCATTAGACATAATATGTAATTATTCTTGACAAATAGCACCTTTTAGGTATAATATGTCCATTATCGTCATCATCGCTCTTGAGTGCAACCAGCAGCATAACAGGGGACCTTTCCTATGAATTTTCCAGAGAAATCCTATTACCGAGTCGATGAAGTAGCGCAGTATTTTGGCATCAGCAGAACCACCGTTTACCGTCTCATCAAACGGGAACTCCTTCGTGCGGTCAAAATAAGAAGCTGTCTCAGGGTAAACAGGAAAGAACTGGACCGGTTCGCCAGGAAGAACACCAAGAGACGCAGAAGGATGGGACCATGAAGCAAGCTAGCCTGCCTCGCTACCTTACTCCCCGTGAAGTTGCCCATTCCTATGGTTTTTCCGAAGGAACCCTTGCCAACATGAGGTCGCGCCGCATCGGGCCTCCGTTCGTCAAGATGAAAAAGAAGGTGCTATATCCGGTAGAACAGCTTGAAGATTGGCTGAACCTCCATCGTGTGATCACGCAAGAAGAGCAATGAGGCCATGTCTCGCATCCTCGATGAAGACGTCGAGCGTGTGAAGGATGCAGTGGACTGCCGAAAGATCTTTGAGAGGTTTTGGCCGGAGCGGGTCAAGCGTTGCTCAGAGAGAAGATGGATGGCGCTTTGCCCGTTTCATGAAGATCAGGATCCATCCTTCGCCATAACCAAGATTCGCGCCAAGTGCTTTGCAGGGTGCAGATCACCCTCGGGAAATCCTTCCTTTGATTGCTTTGACCTGGTGATCGCGGCGACCGGGAAGTCATTCCCTGAGTCGGTACGATTCCTTGCTGAAATTGCATCCATCTCCCTGGATCAAACGACCTTGTCTCCGATCAATATGGCCTCTCCATCCAAGCAGAACGGTAGAAGGCGAACGCCTCAGGCACCCTCCCGGATTGATGCCACCTACGATTACCAGGACGAATCCGGGAACCTGCTCTACCAGGTGGTCCGCTTCGAACCCAAAGATTTCCGCCAACGACGCCCCGATGGCCAGGGCGGATGGATCTGGAGTTTGGACGGGACGAGGAGAGTGCTTTACCGCCTGCCGGAAGTCATCTCATCCGAGGCCGTGGTGATCTGTGAGGGCGAAAAGGATGTCGACAACTTGAAGCCACACCTGCCACCCAAGTGGGTCGCAACAACGGCGCCCGGTGGGGCCGGGAAATGGAATTCCGACTACACCGTTTCTCTTTCCGGCAAGGAAATTGTCGTCATTCCCGATGTCGACCATGCCGGTATGGCGCACCTGGATCTTCTGGTGAAAGAACTCAGAGAGACCGCCCGTTCTTTTCGCGTGATATTCCTCGATCAGGTGAGTTCCTCTGCGCAGGTGAATGATATCACAGACTATCTTGACGGCTTTAGAACTGATGAGGATCGCTCCATGGCGGTGAAATCCTTGCTGAGTTCATCCGTTACCGTCAATGAGGAACCAGAGGACTCCGAGGAAAAACCGGATGATCCGCTCGAGCGCATTCCTTCCCCCGCATTTCCCTGGGACATTTTGCCTCCCGGCTGGCTCGATCACTTTCAGGATCTTGCTGAAAGCTTGGCTGTAGGGCCTGAAGGTGTGGTCTCGAGTTCGCTCGCTATTCTCTCAGGGGCCATCGGTAACCAAATCAAGTTAAGTCCGAAGCCGGGCTGGAAAACTTCGATAGCAATCTGGCTGGCCCTGGTCGGGGACTCTGGGCAAGGCAAGACCCCTATCATCCGAAGCCTTATGCAGGGACTTTACAGTTCTCAGCAAGAGGCCTTCGACGCCTATCAAAGAGAGCTCAAAGCTTTTGAAGAAACACTTCGAAACGACGGCAAAGTCAACGTCTGTCCACCAAAACTCACCCGCTATTTCACCACCGATCCAACCCTTGAGGCACTTCTCGGGCTGCTTGCCGAAAACCCGCGCGGCCTCATTCTGGTGAAGGATGAACTCGCTTCTCTTGTTTGCGGTTTCAATCAGTATAAGCCGGGTGGTCGGGGAAACGAACGACAGCACTATCTTTCCATTTTTTCGGGAAGCCCTGTCATCCAGGACCGCAGACACGCCGAGAAAGTCTATGTTTCCCATCCCTTTCTCTCTCTTCTGGGCGGGATTCAACGAAGACTCATCCCCGAAATTCTTGGGCCTGAATCCTTTAATGATGGCCTCATCTATCGATTTCTATTCCTTGTTCTCGCCCCTCAATGGTACCCCTTGAGCAGGAAATCCTGGCGGGAAGAAAGCCGGGATGCCTGGAACCAGCTGCTTATGGCGGCAAAAGAATTCCAAGAAGAACGCATCGTGCATCTCGACTATGGCGCATGGGAATCTTTCAGCAATTTCCGGAATTGCCAATATGGCCTTTTTGGTTACATACCTTCTCAAGTCTCCGGTTTTATTCCGAAGATAACAGACTACGCCCTCAGACTCGCCGGAGTGTTGCATTTCTGGCATTCTTTCCCCGCCCTTCCTCCTCCGCCTATACTCTCAAGGCCAATCATGGAGAAGGCCATACGATTGACTTCGTTCTTCTTCGGACAGGTACGGCTTCTCGTGCAACTCTATCGGAAGAACCGGGAGTTCCGGCTAGATGAGAAGGCTCTCCTTTTGACATTGCAGGAAGCTCAGCCGATGGTGGCTGGAGGAGTGCTTCCCACCGCCGTCCTCTTCGAGAAATTCAATTCCAAAGTTCCGGAACACATCCAACTTCCGAATACGCGCAAACTCACCGCCTTTCTCAAGGAGTTTGCCGGCGGAGAGGATATCACTCTCACCTTTCGCCCCATGCGCTGGCGGAACACCTATTGCAGGTGCCTCATCTGGGAACCTGACAAAATAGGTAAACTCCTACAACTTCTGCCGCGCTGATTCTCGGTACCCATTGCGAGAATGACGGTGCGTACTACGGTCGCTACGGTCGGAGCATTGGACCGTAGCGCAGCAAGATCTTACCTGGCTTTCTTCTCTACGGTTGAAACGGTCGAAACGGTAGGATAGAGTCTGATGACAGGAACATTAAGGTTCTATTTGCTGGCAATCATGGGCATGAGAGGGCCTGAATACACTTGAGATCTTGCTTTATCCGAAGCTATTATATAACCATCAGTGCCAGAAAGGGTGAAGAGGGTGGGCAGGTTTTGGTGAGGGAGAGCTCCATGATAGGGAGAAGGCTAAAAGAACTCCGAAAAGTCAGGAGTTGGCTGCAGCAAGAAATGGCGCAAAAACTTGACATTACGGTTAAGCATTACAGTCAGTTGGAGAGGAACAAAGCACAGCCGTCAATGACGTTACTCGGAAGAATCGCAGAGCTATTCGAAGTTGAAGTCTGGGATCTTTATGAAAAACCTCCCTCAGGAAATGCGAGCCAGCCGGCGAAGCCAAGAGAGTCGCAATTAGGCTCCGGAAAGAATCAGCGCCTGCTCTTCAAAGACCTTGCTCCTCGGTTCACCTCCGCAACAACCCAACTCGCACTTCATCTGGATCGCCTGAACGATGCGCAGGTTGAACAGGCCCTGCAGTGCGGGATGGAACTTATCAGCATGGCATCGGCAATCAGTCAGAATGCTGCTGGCGAATGAAACGGGCGCTCCCTTAACTTCCCTAACCCGGCAAAGCCGGAACCAAAAAGGTTGTAGCGAACGATGGGCTACTGTTCTATATCCACTCCAATCCTCCCATACGAGGCGACCGTGCTGGATGTGTCCGAGCACCAACCTCGGCGGATGCCATCCAAGGCCTGGCGGGAGCTCATAAAGAAAATCCGGGAAGTGGACCCTCTCAGCTGTCCCCGATGCGGCTTCGAAATGAAGATCATCAGCCTGATCCATGAACCGGACCTCGTAGAGCGCATCCCATGCCATCTCGAGGTGCAGAAGCAGCCCCCCGACCCTCCTCAAGGGAGATTCAAAGCGCCTGAAGAGGGGCCGGTTGTCGTGGAGAATTTTGACGACGGCTGGCCCGGATATGAAGAGTCCGTCTTTGTCAACCACAGGAGCAGTTTGTCCTTAAACCGGGGCAAATACCCTTCTTCGAGTGCTCCGCAAACAAGCCTGCCCCGGACCCCGCTCCGGGGAAAACGTTCGGGAAGCTCAATCTGAAACGAACTCCCCATCGTGCCCACCACCATGGTGGTTCTTGCCTTTACTCCCATGAAATCGGTACACAAATGGCTTTGAGAGCATTGACACCCTCTGCTATCCAAAAGCCCTGCAGGAGCGATTTCCAATCATCTTATCGACAGTGTCAGCGAGACCGTCAACAAGTTCGTGCCACTCACGCAAGGCGCCGTAGAGGTGATCGAGAGGGTTCTCATGGCTACCGCTGCTCCTATGGCGTTCATTATGCATGACCTCAATGTCCACCCTCTCGGGCAAGTGATGACCATCTCGTTGAAGAGAAACGCCCGCTCAATCATAAGCATGATCCTGGTTATAGAAGGAGAGCGAGTGGGTACATTAGTCATAAAGGCGGAAGGTACTGACCGACATACTCAAGAGCACGCAGAGTTCATCGACACGGTGAACGACCCTATATGCATCGCTGTTAGCAATGCGCTCCGTTTTCAGGAACTCGCTCTGTTGGAGCATGTAGCCAAAATTCACCACCGGACAGATTTTTCTGCCCAGCTCAAGAAGGACGGGACATCCCGTGAAGATTGTGGCAGATTATAGTCAAAACTGCACCCAAAGGAGCCCGTCCGATGATTACAAAAAACCTTTACAGCGGTTCTGACCACATTAAGGAGATTCATGCCCAACGTGAGAGGCCGTCAAGCCCAGCATCTTTCCACCCTTGCAGCCTTTGTCTGCGCAATCGTGGCAAGCGGCAGCACACAACTGCCGAAAGTCGCCAGGAAGATTTGTGCTGAAGCCACTCCGGCAAGTCGAGAAAAGCACCTTTCTCGATGGCTCAATAACGCTGCCGACCATTTTAAGACTTACCTTCTTCCCGTGGCCGGTGCTCTGATGATGTCGCTTGCCCAAAGGCCTTTGATCCTTGTAGTGGATGGCACGGTCGTGGGGCGTGGCTGTGTGGCTCTCTACGTTGGGGTTGTGTATCGCAAGAAGCTCCTTCCCATAGCCTGGACCGTTGTGGCTCATAAAAAGGGACACTTGCCCGAGTCGGTGCATGTCGAGCTGATGAAGAAAGTGCGGCAACTGGTACCTGAAGGGGCAAAAGTTACCCTGATTGGAGATGGTGAGTTTGATGGAGTCAATCTCCAGACGATTATCAGTCACTGGCAATGGTCCTATGTTTGCCGCACGGCAAAGAGCACCATACTCTACTGGGAGGGTCAACCGTTTCCATGTGCCAGGGCCGCGGGGCTGTGAAATCTTACAGGATGATGGTCGAAAAGACTACCGATCCCGAGGAGCCCATCGAGGGCAATGTTTACATGCAGGATCTCAAAGCCTTCGGGAATTCGAAGTCACCCTTCTGATTCTGGGTTCTTCTCATCCGTCACCTCCTCTGACCATCTTGCTCTTCAGAGCAAATTAGGTCGTAGAAGCGAATTTGAACGGTACCATACCGTCTTACTGCTTTGTTGCGTCCATTTCCTATCGTAGAATAGTAGGCTGAAAATACGCACTCGTTCAGGGTGGTGCAAATGGATTCCGAATGAGGTCATACCAGATCCATTTCATCATCGAAAAACCAGTTGTCCTGAGAATCGGCAAGCTGGGCACATTCGAATTTCCAGCTGGAAGATATGTCTACACGGGGAGTGCCAGGAAGAACATCGAAGCCAGGATCTCCAGGCATTTGTCGAAAAAGAAGAGGCGCCGGTGGCACATCAATTACCTACTGGTCACTCCTCATGCCAGGATCATCAAGGTGAAACTGTTTGACAGAGACGAATGTGTGGTAAACCAGAAAACCGAACGGAAGATCCTGGTCCCCCGCTTTGGGGCAACGGACTGTAGGAACAACGGGTGGTGAGTTGAGGTAACGTTCCATGTCGTTTCGGTTGGTCCCTGCAGCTGAGCGTGGGCAATGATTCTGGGAGCCAGCGGCAGGGAGGTTCGATAGAAGAGGTTGGTCACGTTGTCTTGTCTTGCAGTGAGCGGAGAGTGGCTACTCGCCGTCGGACGAAGATATCGGCTACAAGGCCCGGCTATGACTGTAAAGACTTCTTAACGCTCCCTGCCGAGCAGCGAGCGCCTTGACAGAATTGAAGTCTCATGCTACCTGCTACCCGGAAAGACTCGGCAAGGTATCTCCTATCACGTCGCATAGCTGCTACCCCTATAATCAGGAGATGTTTATTGAAATTGGAATGATCATCTACACTGCATGAGTTGCTGATTCCTAGACAGCGGATATTCCTTAGCCAAGGATCAAGTTAACAGATTCTCTATGGGAGCATGATGATAAGAAAGCTGCTGCTCTTGGCGATGATAATTATCCTCGAAATACCTCTAAGTATGCCTGCCTTTTCACATAATCTGATGCCATGTACCAATAGTAAATATTCCTTTTCCTTTAAGTATCTGCAAGGCTGGCCCGTCTTTTCACCCTCGGACTCTGGCCCGCAAGGGAGGGGTTTTGGGTGTGCAAGTTCTTTCCACGAGACTCTGCCCTACCGGAAAGCAGGTCAAAAGTCCTCCCAAAATGACAAGACTGAAAGAATCAGCGCCCCACCGGATAGCTCCAAGGGGACGTGGGTTCACCAAAATCCTGGGGCGGATGCTATGTCCCCCTTGACGGCACTGGGCTGCTCGAATTGCTTGTGTGCAATAGGTCCTTCTCAGATTGAATAAGATAGCGAATGGTGTCTGCGATTACAGACACTGGTCAGAGCCGACTTAATACAAATTTGGAAGTAAGCACCGGGCAGAAGGCAAAATTTCTCGAAACCTGATTTTGACTCGGCAAAAGGAGGGTGAGCATTGCGTTTGCCAACCGTGAAGGCTCTTCTGGTCTGCATCGCTGCCGCGATGTCAATGGGTTGTGCAGAAAACAGGATTTTCTATGCGGCCACGGAATACCCCACCAGGGAAGCAGCTTTGCAGGCAGCCCAAGGCGACCTGGACTCTCTGCTTCGCGACATACGGCCCACACTTCATCCGATTGAAGCCCGCGCGTTAATGCTTCTGCCAACGGAAAGGACCGTCAGGAGAATCATCCACAAACAAGGTGTGGAAAGCGGTTACTCGCCATCCGGCGAGGATCTCGATTACAGGTCCCGGCTTTATGAGATGGATCTTCAAATCTTCGCCGAGGGCCTTCGACGCAGGCAGGTATTTCAAGAGCTTGCCGTAGAAAGAGATGATAATCCCGAATCGGTCGATCAGCCGGGATATGATTTCACGATCTACCATGAGGCCAAGGGCACCGGCAGCATGCAGTTCTTTCTGAAACCAGCTTCGAGCGATATGCCTGAGCTCATTGGATACGACGCACGGGCCAGGATCGGTCCGGGATTGCTCTCCTGGTTTGACAACCTCGAGGCTGCGACCCACGGATATCTTCCGGGTAGTGCAAAGGGGGAAGCCAAATGAAGACCGGAGTTCAACAATTATTC
>Ga0302250_1000725_pt1 | contig 29130 bp, 25 predicted proteins | sample AAG_RA_Asp_MG_FD_193536 | JGI IMG/M metagenome (GOLD analysis project Ga0302250, IMG submission 193536) | Enriched activated sludge microbial communities from anaerobic digester in WTTP, New Holstein, Wisconsin, United States - AAG_RA_Asp | ecosystem: Engineered > Bioreactor > Anaerobic >... | reverse complement strand
CATAATTTACCTTTGGTGTCAAGTCCCATGTCTATCTACAGTATTATCAATGCCGTAGGCCATCCTATCTGTATTAGTGGCTACATTTTGAAAGGGCAAAAACCAAAAATATGTTTATAAAATAATCGTTTTTCAGCTTTTTTACCCCTGTTTTTGTCTGGAAGTATGGTTTAGTCATTTGGTTATCTGGGTGTTTAGGAAGAACCTCTGGCCAACTTCGTAAGTCGGACGTATAACTCTATTTACAAATTTTCGTCCAACTTCGTAAGTTGGACAGGTTATAACGCTTTTATTCCCGACTTCCGCATTTTTTATCACCAGGATGAAAACGGACTAATTAGTTATTTAGTTATTTGGGTGTTTACTAAAACATCAAGATTAAATCAGAGCCTACGCCGAAGCGGCTTCGGCAGGCATGTTCTGACTTCTGTATTCTGACCTCTGTCCTCTGTCTTCTCTTTGCTGATCACTGATCACTGTTTCGATGGGGATTGGTCGTTTTCTTCTTAACCTCAATCTTAACCTTAACCTGTAGTTACATTGTCCTAAACCTCCTCCGTTAGACTTTTTTCAGTGCCCACTGTATTAAACAAATTAACTAAAAGTCCTCTTTCCGGACATAATGACCTTTTCATTTGAGGCATTCAAAAACAGATTCTCTTATAATTTTGGTAAATTTTAAAAGTTTATTCCTATCTTTCTCAAGTTCTTTTAGCAGTCCTAAGGTTATTTCCAACTGGACACCTGAATCTTTTCGGGTTTTATTGACAATATTTTTTTCAGATTTTCCCGACAATCTTTTACAGGGAAATTCTGTTTTAAAACCATTTTTTAAAAGAAATTCAGAAATAATTCTTCCCAATATTTCATCTTTTCCACCTATACAGACTATTTCCCCTTTCTCAGCATAGCCATGTATGGATATAGAAAAATCGCTTTTTTCTACAAGATTTATGGCCTTTACATCATCAAAGTGTGATGCTGTAATATGAAGTTTTCTGCTTTCATTCCCAAGCCAGACATTGAAGATATAGAGGTTAAAATCATCTCCGGCTATATTTCTGGCTATCAGCGAGGTTGCTTCTTCAAGTTCACCTCCATGAATAGCTAAAACAGACACTTTTGAATTTCTGTCATAAATTTCGACAGAATAATCCCTGCCTTCCACATAATTAGCGGATATTTCGGCAAAATCTTGATAAACATCTTTTCCAAAACGTATATTTCCGTAGTTGACACAGCCATAAAAGAAAATCAAAAAGATAAATATAATAGACCTTGATATAATTTTATTTATTTTCGACATTACTTTTATTTAGGGGCTACTGAAAAAGTCCGGCCAGAAATTGTGGATAAAAAAACCATCTCTTAAAGGTATTTTACCCTTCTTTTTTTCTCTGACCCTTAGACTTTCATACTGCCACCTCCATTTTTTTAATCGCCGTGTTCGGATCTATTACCATTAGACCAAACCGTTTATGCAGTTTTAACAACAGACTCGGATTTATTACACCTTCTGTCTTAAAAGTTTCTTCTCCACAAAAAGATTGTATATATAGATTTTTAAGATATTCTTCAACCACTCGTTCGCCTGAATCGTTTTGACCTGTTTAAGCCTCCGCCTAATGGAAATAGTTCGGGAAATAGTGGTGAGGTTCTTCTGTCTTTGGCTCGATACATTCTCCGCTCCTCGCATTCAAACTGCAAGCTTTTTTGTGGGTATTCATCAAATTCCATGCAGTTTTATGTGCTCTTACATATATATTATCCCATTTTTACAATAAGATTTTCAAGTAATAAATACTTTTTCAGCACTCCCTATTTAGGAAAAACAAATTGGTTGTTTAACAAGACCCGAAGTAAACTCGTAGGTTACTTCGGGTCTTATTTCTGCGAAGGCTTAATAAATTTGATATAATATAATTTATAACAAGGTTTTAGCCATCCCTTAATTGCGAGGTGTTGGTTAAAAATATCAAATAAGAAGAGGGAAGGCACGGAGGAAATAAAATGAAGACCCAGACAAAATCAAAGAAGGCTCTCAAAAACGAGACAAAGCTTCCAAAGAAGTTAGTTTATTTTTTTGGAGGAGGAAAGGCCGAAGGAAAGGAGTCAATGAAAAATCTTTTGGGCGGTAAGGGTGCAAATTTAGCAGAGATGGCTGGTCATCCTGATTTAAGATTGCCTGTACCCCCTGGATTTACAATAACGACTGATGTTTGTACTTATTATTGGGCTAACAGAAGAACATATCCGCCACAACTTAAAACAGAGGTTGAGAAAAGTTTAAAAAGGGTTGAGCAGCTTACAGGTAAAAAGTTTGGAGATACTGACAATCCTTTACTTGTTTCTGTTAGATCAGGAGCAAGAAAATCAATGCCTGGTATGATGGAGACAATTTTAAACGTCGGGCTTACAACAAAAACAATTCCAGGACTTATAAAATTAACAAACAATCCAAGGTTTGTTTGGGACTCATACAGAAGACTGATAATGATGTATGCCGATGTCGTTATGGAAAAGGCAGAGGGAATAGAGCCTCAAGATGATATGGGAATAAGAAAACAGCTTGACAGAATAATGGATGATAGAAAAAAGGCAAAGGGAGTTTCAAACGACACAGACCTTGATGCTGATGATTTGAAAGAACTTTCAGAGCAATTCAAAAAAAGAATAGTTGATGTTTTAGGAAAAGAATTTCCTGATGATCATATGAAACAGCTCTGGGGAGCAATAGGGGCAGTGTTTGCATCATGGAACGGCAAGAGAGCTGTATCGTACAGAGAAATAGAACATATTCCTCATGACTGGGGAACTGCTGTAAATGTTCAGACTATGGTTTTTGGAAATATGGGGAACGACAGTGCAACAGGTGTGGCTTTTACAAGAAATCCTGCTACTGGTGAGAACAAGTTTTATGGAGAGTTTCTGACAAATGCTCAGGGAGAGGATGTTGTCGCTGGAATAAGAACCCCGAATCCTATAAATGATGATAGCAAGAATGAACAGTCAAAAAACCTTCCAACCCTTAAAGAGCTTATGCCAGATGTTTACAAACAACTGGAAGTGATAAGAAAAAAGCTTGAGAAGCACTACAGGGATATGCTTGATATAGAGTTTACAATAGAAAAGGGAAGGCTCTATATGCTTCAGTGCAGAGTAGGAAAAAGGAACGGAGTTGCAGCTGTAAGGATGGCACTTGATATGTACAAGGAAAAGATGATAACAATGGATGAGGCAGTACTAAGAGTTGAGCCATCACAGTTAGATGAACTTTTGCACCCGATAATAGATCCAAAGGAAGAAACCACAAAGAAACCAATAGCAAAAGGACTTCCTGCGGGACCTGGTGGCGCTAGTGGCAGAATAGTTTTCTCCTCAGCTGATGCTGTTAACTGGAAGAAAAATGGAGAAAAGGTTATACTCGTAAGAGAAGAGACAAATCCTGAGGATATTGAAGGAATGAGAGCAGCTGAGGCAATACTTACAGCAAGAGGTGGAATGACATCCCATGCAGCACTCGTAGCAAGAGGCTGGGGTAAGTGCTGCATAGTTGGTTCATCATCCATAGAAATAGATCTTTCAAGGAAAAAGATGATTGTTGCTGGAAAGGAATACAGTGAAGGAGACTGGCTTACATTGAATGGTTCCAAGGGTTTTGTTTATGAGGGAAAGCTTAATATGCTTGATGCCACAAGTGGAAATAAAATGCTAATGGACTTTTTAGCCATATGCAATAAAGTTAGAAAGCTTGGAGTGAGAACAAACGCTGATACAGTTGATGATGCCCAAAAGGCAAGAGACTTTGGAGCAGAAGGAATAGGGCTTTTCAGAATAGAGCATATGTTCTATGGAAAGGGAAGCGATGAGCCTCTTTTTAAACTTAGAAAAATGATAGTATCAAAAACTGTTGAGGAAAGAGTGAAGGCTCTTAATGAGCTATTCCCTTATATGAAGAGAGATATCAAAGAAACACTCAGAGTGATGAAGGGTCTACCTGTTACAATAAGATTGATAGATCCACCACTTCATGAGTTTGTTCCTCACAATGAAGAAAAGCTTAAAGAGCTTGCAAACTCACTGGGTATCTCTTTTGATGAGCTTAAATTAAGAGCAGAATCATTAAAAGAATCAAATCCTATGATGGGACACCGTGGAGTAAGATTGGGAATAACCTATCCTGAAATAACTGAAACTCAGTCAAGAGCGATATTTGAAGCATCAGCAGAACTCTTAAAAGAAGGAGTAAAGGTTTATCCTGAGATAATGATTCCAGTGGTAGCCCATGAAAAAGAAGTTGAGTTTATAATCCCTATAATCAAAAGGGTTTATGATGAGGTTATAAAGCAGACAGGGATCAAGAAGATTGACTACAAAATTGGAACGATGATAGAAATACCTAGAGCCTGCATAGTAGCAAATAAGCTCAGTCAAACTATGGAGTTTTTCTCTTTTGGAACCAATGACCTGACACAGATGGGTTTTGGTTTTTCAAGGGATGACTCAGGAGTATTCTTAAAAGAATATGTGGATAAAAAAATACTTCCTGCTGATCCATTTCAGACAATAGATCAGGAAGGAGTTGGTGAGCTTATAAAAATGGCCGTATCAAGAGGAAGAAGCACAAGAGAAAACTTAAAGGTTGGAATATGTGGAGAACAGGGTGGAGATCCAGCTTCGGTGGAATTTTGCCACAGTGTCGGATTGAACTATGTATCATGTTCACCATTCAGAGTTCCAATCGCAATTCTTGCATCAGCCCATGCTGAAGCGAAATCAAGAAAGAAATAATTGATTCAAACTATCACCTCCCCTGATTGAATCAGGGGAGGTGGTTTCAAAAGGGTTTTAAATGTCAAATCTCGTTGTCCTTTCATCTCCAAGCGGTGGTGGTAAAACTGCTCTAAAAAATGAACTTTTAAAAAATAATGATATCTTTAGATTTAGCATAACAGCAACAACAAGAAGTAAAAGAGAAAATGAGGTTGATGGAAGGGATTATTATTTTGTAACTGATAATGAGTTTGATGAACTTATCAAGAATGGTGAACTTCTTGAGTGGGCTACTGTTCACAATCATAGATACGGTACCCCCAAAAAATCAGTTATGAACATACTTTTGGAAAATAAAATTCCAATTATGACCATAGATGTAGCAGGAGCGATGTCAGTCAGAAAAGTATTTAACAACTCAACTTTAATTTTTATTCTTCCCCCTGATGTAAACACATTAATAGAAAGACTAAAACTAAGGGGTGAGAGTGTAGAAGAAATAAACATCAGGCTTAAAACCGCTTTAAAAGAAATTAATTTTATACCAGAATTTGATTATCTTGTTATAAATGATAAAATAGATAAAGCAGCAGAAAGAATAAATAATATTGTTATAGGAAATAGCCCAGATAGATGTGAAAAGGATATGCAATTTGTTAGTAACTTTAAAAAACAGCTTGAAAGCATACTGTTAAATGGAGGAGTTAAATGACAAAAATAAAAAAAGAAGAAAAGATTAACAATGAAGAAATAAATATTGATGAGATCATGATAAACAGCGGCAAGGAAAAATATGATGAACTTGTCCTTGCTATGAAGTGGGCATATCATTTAAAAAATGTAGAAGAATACAAAACAAAAACTGCCTCTGAGATAATAGACAAAGCACTTTTGGATGTGTTTACTCATAAAGTTTCTGAGGAAGATATAAAAAAGGCAATGTTAAAGGATGAAGAGACAAGAATTGAGAGAATAGCAGAGAGGAAGAGAGAAAGAGCAGAGGCTGCGAAAAATAAACCTAATTTAGATGAATAAAAAAGACCTGATAAAACATCTCAAGGCTGAGATAGATGAGGATGTCTATATCCCCCCTCATTATTTTTTACCACAGGATGAAACAAAATCCGCTTCTACAAATTCAACCCAAGAAAATATTGTTCAGGACCATATAAATAATAAAGAAACAGATATTTCTAATGCTGAGAAACTAAAAGAGCTTGAAGACACTGTTAAGAATTGTAAGAAATGTCAGTTAGGTCTTTCAAGGATTAATGCTGTATTTGGTGTCGGTAATCCTCATGCTGATCTAATGTTTGTTGGCGAAGGACCTGGATGGGATGAGGATCATAAGGGAGAGCCATTTGTTGGACGTGCAGGCCAGCTCCTTGATAAGATACTTGCCTCAATAGAGCTTGACAGAACAAAAGTTTATATAGCGAATATTGTTAAATGTCATCCTATGATAAATCCTACAAACCCTGATAACAGAGGAAATGACAGGCCTCCAAATACCGATGAGATTTCGGCCTGCAGATCATATCTTGAAGAACAGATAAGGATAATAAAGCCAAAATGTCTGGTTACGCTCGGCAACACTGCAACAAGATTTATGCTCAATGAAACAAAGGGAGTTTCAGTGCTTAGAGGAAAATTTTATAATCTTCCTTTAAGCTTTGTGTTTGATTTTGATATAAAAGTTTTTCCTACATATCATCCTGCGGCACTTCTCAGAAATCCTTCATTAAAAAGGGATGTATGGAATGATATGAAGATGCTTAGAGACTGGCTTAAAGATATAAAACAATGATAGCTGAGATACTTTTTCCAGTTGCTCTTGATAAAACATTTTATTATAAAATTCCACAGAGTTTAGAAAAGGATATAAAACCTGGACTTAGGATATATGCATCATTTGCAAACAGAAAAAAAGTTCTTGGCTATGTTGTTTCCTTAAAGAATGAATCTGACATAACAGATCTAACCGGCATATCAGAACTGAAAGAAATAGATACAATTATAGACAGCAAACCTCTCTTTATTCTTGAAAAATTGCTGGAAATAAGCGATTTCATATCAAAAAGATGGTTTTCCCCTTCAGGGCTTGTCCTTGCTAATTTTTTAAGGTATCTTCCACTAAAGCTGTCTTCTCAAGTGAAAGAAGAATCAAAAAAAGAATCAGTTAAAGAAAACAATCGTTTTATAGTTTCAAAAAATCCATCCATTCTACAGAAAGAGCTTTTGAGTGAATATATAAAAGATCATACTGTTATTATATTCTTTCCTAACATATTTTCTATGGAAGTTTTTGATATCAACCTTACACTCAACAAAGAACTTTACAAAAAGTATTCATCAAATCAAACACAGAAAGAAAGAAAAGAAATAGTAGATCTTTTGCTATCAGGCAATATAAAACTGCTTTTAACAACAAAATCTGGTTGCTTCCTTCCATTTCCAGATAACACTGTTTTTTTTATAACTGAGCCTTTAAACAGCTCATACAGGCAATTTGATCAGCATCCATACTATGAAACTGTAGAACTCCTTTTTAAAATCTCAGAGGTTATGAACTATCCAGTGATTTTGTTTTCCACATCCATATCACCATTTTTTTTAGAAAAAGAGAAGGATGGGCTAAGGATAGAAATGGATGATATAAAACCAGCAAACATTGAAATCAGAGATATAATAAAAAAACCTGTTTTATCAGAGACCAACATAACTGAGATAAAAAAACTACTTGATGAAAACAAAAAGATACTGATTGTCTCATACTCAAAGTATTCTGCAAGCATCATATCTTGTCCTGTGTGTGGTTGGATAAAGAGATGTCCAAAATGTAATTCAGTTATGAAGGCAGAAACAGTTGATGGGATCAAAAAATATATATGCGGTTATTGTAATTATAATGAGGATTATATAAACATATGTCCAAAATGCCATAATGTATTACAGGAAAAGGGGGTTGGCTCTCAGAGGATATATGAGACTTTATCATCAATATTCATTGATAAAAAGATATATGAAATTGATGGAAGATGTATATATATAAAATCGCTCTTTGATAGAGCAATGGATATCATTAAAAATAAGGATTACGACATAATTATTGGAACAGATATTCTATTAACATCAACCCTTGAATTAAAGTTTGATACTGGAATATTTATTGTTTATGAAAGGCATAATGACTTTGACTACACATACTCTGAAAAATTTATTGATAAATTTCTAACATTCTCCTCACTTCTTAATGAAAATTCCAAACTGATTGTTTACACATATAACCCAGAAAATTATATATTCAACACTCTTTCAGACATAAATGCTTATCTCTCTTCTGAAATTGAGCTAAGAAAAAATTTTAATTACCCCCCATTTGCATATCTTTTTCAGATTGAGATAAAATCTACTGATAAAAAAAGGTTGAAAGAACTGATAAACAAATTTATTGAATCAGTTGATGAAAATTTTAAGGCAAGATATGAAATGATAGAATACATACCAAACCTTAAGATAAGAAAGATAAGAAATTCTAAATACTATACCCATAAAGCATGGATAAAGATAAAAAATTACAATAACTTTTTTAATTATTTAAAAAGATATTCAGTTGAAAATAAGGTTACAGTTGATGTGATAAGCTATTGATGGAGAATTTGTATAATTAATGCGTATCATGGTAGAATGTGGACACAGAGAAGTCAGAGGTCAGATAGGATGAGTTATTTTAAATTCTGAGTTCTGTTTTCTGTCTTCTGACCTCTGTTCTCTGTTATCTGGTTTTGCTGTTCACTATTTAGGGTTCACTGAAAAAGTCTATTTGAGCAATAAAACAAGGATTTTCGTTATGAGGCGAGGAAAAACGAGCGAGCCCCGATATATCGGGGTAAGCGAGTTCTGACGAAGCCGTAGTAGAAAAGCGTTGTCTTTGTTGCCAAAAGAAAGATAAAAAAAATGCATGGTTTTTGCAATATTACTTTAAAAATCATGCACTTTTAAAGCAATAATACAGTATAATCGGGACAATTATTCATTTGGAAAATTATCTTTCGTTAGAGTTTTTCAGTGAACCCTATTTAAATGGAGGTTTTTTATGCCCATTAGCAAAAATCAACCAAAAGGACTTTTTCTTTTATTTTTTGTTGAGATGTGGGAAAGATTTTCTTATTATGGGATGAGGGCTTTGTTAGTTCTTTATATGCTTAATTTTTTAAATTTTTCTATGGAAAAATCAGGCAGGATATATGGATGGTACACTGGAATGGTCTATCTCACCCCGCTTATAGGTGGTTATATAGCTGATAGATATTTAGGTCAGAGGAAGGCAATACTAATAGGTGGAGTGCTTATGGCATTAGGACACTTCAGCCTTGCATTTCCTGCACTACCGTTTTTTTTCACAGGACTTATACTTCTTATTATGGGAAACGGTTTTTTTAAACCGAACATATCAACAGTCGTTGGCTCTCTATATGAAGAAAACGATCCTCGCCGTGATGCAGGTTTTACAATATTTTATATGGGCATAAACTTAGGGGCATTCTTTTCCCCTTTTGTATGCTCTACACTTGGAGAAAAGGTTGGCTGGCACTGGGGATTTTCTGCAGCCGGCATAGGAATGTTTTTAGGACTTATTATGTATATGTGGGGACAGAAACAATTCTTGGGTGATAAGTGTATGAAGCCTAAAAACCCTCAAAAAAATTATTCTATGCCGATTATCCTCCTTTCTGTGGTCTTAATTTTCTTGATACTTAGTGCTTTTCAGTTTTCAGGATATGAAATAATAGAAAGAGTGCCAAGGTATATCTACTGGATAGCTGCCATACTTGTTGTTACTGGTTTTATATATGCATACACAACAAACTCAAGCAAATCCACACTTACAAGGGTTGAGAAACAGAGAATAGCTGTAATATTCATAATGGTATTCTTCTCAATATTTTTTTGGTCAGCCTTTGAACAGGCTGGGAGTTCACTCACTATTTTTGCTGATAAAGAAACAAATAGAAATTTAAGTATTTTTGGATTTAACTTTGTGGTTCCAACAGGATACTTTCAGTCAATAAATCCACTTCTTATATTTTTGCTTGCTCCACTTTTCTCAAAGCTCTGGATAAGGCTTGCCGATGTCCATAAAGAGCCATCATCCCCACTCAAGTTTTCTATAGGTCTTGGGTTTCTCTCAGTTGGTTTTATGGTTATGGTTGTTGCTGCAAAGATATATGAGGTATCAGGACCTGTGAGTATCTTTTGGCTTATAGGAGCATATTTTTTTCACACACTGGGAGAGCTCTGCCTTTCACCAGTTGGTCTTTCACTTGTTACAAAGCTTTCCCCTGTTCAATTCACATCACTTATGATGGGCGTATGGTTTTTATCATCATTTGTGGCAAACTTTATTGGTGGTTTTTTTGCAGGGAATTACGATGCAATGAACCATTCTAAATTTTTTATGATTCCAATGACAACAGCAATCCTCTCCGCACTACTGCTTTTTTTATTAACACCAAGGATCAGAAAGTGGATGCATGGAATACATTAAAAATTAAAAAAGGTTATAAAAAAATTGTAAAATAATTTTTATTAAGGATATTAATTATGAATATTGATGAACAACTTAAAATTATAAAAAGAGGCGTGGTTGACCTTGTAAGCGAGGATGAGCTTGTAGAAAAGTTAAAGGAAAACAGAGAGCTTGTAGTAAAGTTAGGTGTTGATCCAACAAGCCCTGATCTACACTTGGGACACAGTGTTGTTTTAAATAAATTAAGAGCATTTCAGGATTTGGGTCACAGAGCAGTTCTTATAATAGGAGACTTTACATCTCAGGTCGGGGATCCGAGCGGAAGGGATTCCACAAGACCTTTGCTTTCCTACGAACAGATAATAGAAAATTCAAAAACATACACTGAACAGGCCTTTAAGATTCTTGACAGAGATAGGACAGAGATCAGATTCAACTCAGAGTGGCTTAAACCATTTGTGAGTTTTAAAGATAATAGTATAGAGCTTTTCAATGTTGCAAAAAATGTTACTATTTCAAGGCTTTTGGAGCGTGAGGACTTTAAGAATAGGATAAAGAATGAAAACCCTATAAGCCTCCTTGAAATACTTTATCCTGTCTTTCAGGGATATGACTCTGTTGCAATAAAAGCCGATATAGAACTTGGCGGTCATGATCAGATATTCAATCTTCTTGTTGGTAGAGATTTAGAAAAGCTTTACAGCATAAAGCCACAGATATGTATAACTGTACCACTTCTTGTCGGAACTGATGGCGTAAAAAAAATGTCTAAATCTTATAAAAATTATATAGCCTTCAATGACACCCCTGATGATATGTTTGGAAAGCTTATGTCCATTTCTGATGATGTTATGCTTACTTATTATGAGCTCTTAACTGATTTAAATATGAATGAAATAAAAGCAATGCATCCTATGCAGGCAAAGAAGGAACTGGCATATACAATGGTGAAGAGGTTTAATGGTGAAGAGGCAGCTATAAAAGCTAAAGAAAACTTTGAAAGGGTTTTTTCTAAAAAGGAACTGCCAGAAGAAATTGAACTCTTCAAACTGGAAAGACCAATGCTCCTGTCTCATATTCTTACATCTTCAAAAATATCAAAGAGCAACAATGAATCAAGAAGGCTTATTGAAAGTGGAGCAGTAAGGATTGATGGAAATAAGATTTTAGAGGATAAAATGATTGAACGCGGTGGATTTATTCTTCAATGTGGTAAGAGAAATTTCAAAAAGATAGTATAGGGAGTTTTCTATGAGATTTATTATAATGCTCATATTGTCACCCTGTTTTTTGTTTTCACAAAAACAGGTTAGTGTGGATCAGTACAAACAGATGATAGAGGAGGCCTTAAACTCTGACAGTAAATCATCTGCACTATCTCCTGATATAAGAATAGAAAGGATATCAGGGACTGTTAATATTTCAACCAGTTATGAGGAAGAAACAACTCTCTCTAACAATTACCAGTACCCGATAGAAACAGGAGATGTTATTAAAACTGCATCTGATGGAGCTGTAAACATATATATAAATAACACTGGAATAATAAGATTGGAGAGGAACAGTGAGATAGAAATATCAGACGCATCAAATGACATCATTTTCTCACTTTCATCTGGAATTATGATAGCAAAGATTGAAAGGCTTAAAGAAAGAATGACACTGCGGGTAAAAACTCCACAGGCTCTATGTGTTATATCAGGGGGAGAGTTTGCTATTGAACATACAAAGTTTAAGAATGAGACTGTTGCTGGGATTTTTGATGAAGGAGAAATGAAGGTATATCCAGGAGAGGATGAAAACGAAGAAAATCTTTTAAAGCTGTCAAAGAACAATGAGGTTTCTCTGAGCAGTGATTCCAGACATAAAAGGGTGATAAAACTCTCAAAGCTGTCATCATATAAAAGATATATATCAGATGATAAAAAAAGACTTATAAATTATAAAAAGAAATGGAAAAGATTTAGTGCTTCAGAAAAAGAAAAATACAGACAGTCACTTTTTGCTAAAAAGGCAAATCAAAGAAATAAAAAGACAGCCAAAAATAAAGATATGGAAGAATAATGAGACTTTTTATTGCTTCACAACCTAATGATGATTATAAAAACCAGATTCTTGGTGTGTTTGATTCTTTTAATAAAAGCGGCATATCTACCAGATTGAGGCTTCTTGATCTAAACAGCATTCACCTGACATACGCTTTTATTGGAGAGATATGCAATGATAACGATATAAATACAATAAAAAATATATTAAATGATATGGGAGATATAAAAAGGATAAAATTTACTTCAACTCATTTAGGTTTTTTCCCCTCAGACAGGCATCTTAATATTTTATGGGCCGGTGTGGATGAGAATGCATCTTCAATATTAAATGAGGTATATTTGAAGGTAAAGAATGCTTTAAATACAGCAAAGATTTATACAAACGAAACATTTTATCCACATATCACCATTGCAAGAGCAAAGACATCACTGACCAGAGATGAGCTGAATACTATAAAATCTATTGATTTAAATATAGAAGGAGTATTTGAAAATATAGCTATTTTTTCAAGCATTCTGACACAGAATGGAGCTGTTTACAATAAAATTCTTGAAAGAAAATTTATATGAAAAAAACTTTATATTTTTTTTTAATACTTATTTTTTTGATTTGTATTCTTTGTGCTTATTTTTTTATTCCTGCTAGAACAATAAAAATATTTATACCTGAGGGTTCAAACGCTCAGAGCATTGCAAACATACTGAAAGAAAACAAAATAATATTCTCATCAACATACTTCAGAGCTTTAGTAAAACTAACAAAAACTGATAAAAAGATAAATCCTGGTGAATATTCATTTAGAATATACTCTCCTGCTGAAGTGGTATTATACAGAATGATAAATCAGAAGTATTTAAACTCAATAAAGGTTGTTATACCTGAAGGCTGGAGGGCTGAGCAGGTAGCAGAAAGGCTTAAAAAAGCAGGAGTTATAAAGAGTGAAGAAAAATTTATAAAAATAGTAAAAGAGAAAAAATTGGAGGGATATCTTTTCCCTTCAACATATTACTTTGCTAAAAACACAACAGAGGATGAGGTAATATCATTTTTTATGGATACGTTTAATAAGAACATAAAACCTATTTTTTCAAAATATAAGATACCTGATGGACTTGATGAATACAAGGTTATCATTCTGGCTTCTATAGTTGAAAGAGAAGCAGTTTATGATGAGGAAAGACCATTGATAGCAGCAGTTTATCTTAACAGGCTAAGAAAAAACATACCACTTGAAGCAGATCCAACCGTTCAATATGCGTTAGGCTACTGGAAAAGGGGACTTAATTATAAGGATTTAGAAATGCCATCACCATACAACACATATTACGTAAGCGGACTTCCCCCCTCACCAATATGCTCTCCAGGTAAGAAATCAATTGAAGCTGTATTAAATCCTGCTCAGATAGATGCTATATATTTTGTAGCCGACAATACTGGCAAGCATACTTTCAATGTTAATTATGATGAGCATATCAAGGCAAAAGAAAAAGCAAAAAGGGAAAGAAAGTAAAAATAATAGACATAACCTTTGAAAAATTGATGCAGTTTAGGTCTTTTGACCCTATTTATTTTTAATAAAATTGTATAGAATAAGATAAGGGGTATTTAACATAGGAGGAGTTTTTTATGGATAAGAGTAATAAATCTTTACCTGCTACAAAGGCAGATGTTAATCAAGTGAAAACTGAATTAAAAGGTGATATTGCCAATGTAAGGACTGAATTAAAACAAGATATTGCCAATGTAAGGACTGAATTAAAACAAGATATTGCCAACGTAAGGACTGAATTAAAACAAGATATTGCCAACGTAAGGGATGAATTAAAAGCAGTAAGAACTGAATTAAAACAAGACATCTCCAATGTAAGGACTGAATTAAAAAAAGATATCTCTGGAGTTGTAGGTGAAATCGTTAAGCTGGATATAAGGATTACAAAGATCGAAGAGAATATGGCAACAAAGGATGATATAAACCGAATATTAAATATTATGGATAGTTTTATTAACGAGATCAGAGATTATAGAACTAAGGATATATTAAGGGCTGAAACAATAATGGAGCATGATAAGAAGATTAAGGATCATGAGACAAGACTTCAAAAACTTGAATTAAGATAAAACGAATCTGTCAAAACATAAAAAAAAGATAAAAATCCTCATTATTTTCGATAAAATATTGAAGAGTTTTTCATAAACTCTTTAAATAAATTCTGAAATTCAGCTGACTTTTTGTTGATTTGTTTAAAGTTGTTGTCATAAACCTTTATGTCATAAAGGTTATACGATTCAATCGGAAACACGATAGTATTATTCTTTGTTATTATAGCAGCGGTGTCCCACGAAAAAACAGATACAAATTCTCTATTTTTGAGCTTTTCATTATCAAAAATATTTATCCCATTTGAAAAATCAGATTCAGGATTTTTAACTCCAATTATTTTCAGTATTGTTGGTACAAGATCTATATGAGATGTCTGCTCATTTATAATATAACCTTTTTTCCCCGGAATATAAATGACAAGAGGTGTTTTTACCTCATAATCAGAGAAATTTTGATTGTGACCGTAATATCCTCTTTCAAAAAATGGCTCACCATGATCTCCTGTTATTACAATAATTGTATTTTTAAGCAACCCTTTCTTTTTTATTGTATCCAGAAGTTTTCCTGTAAGAGAGTCTTCAAAATATGCACAGTTCTTGTATCTTGTAAACACTGGTTTTATATTATCGGGTCTTAAGAATATATGATTTACTTCTTTTTCTGCTCCAGCAAATTTTTCCATATCCTTAGGATAGTCATAGCTACCGTGTAAAGCATCAAAGAATATAAATGAAAAAAAGTTTTTACCAATGTTTTTATTCAAAAACTCAATATTCTTTTCTGTTATTTTTCTATCCTTTTCAACCTTGTCCCCCTCTGGTTTATCATATATGTCATTGGGATTAATTTTAACAAAACATGTCCTGTCAAACTCAGGATATGTTAGCCTTGATGCAGCAAAAATCCCAAAATTATAATCAAGTTTTAATAATGTATCTATTAAAACTGGTGATTTTCTCTCGCCAAGAAATCTTTGCCAGTAGTTTCCATATATTCCATAGAATATTGAAAATATACCAAACCTTGTAGCATTTCCACCACTGTAATGATTGTTAAGGATAAAAGCATTGTTTTCTTTTGCAAATCTGTAGGTCTCTGGCATAACATCTGGGGTTAACATATCAAATCTTAGAGAATCAACCACTATGAAGACAACATTAAGTTTGTTTGGCTTTTCTAAGGATATATCATTAATTGGATATCTTATACTTGAGTTCCTATCATCAATAAATTTAATATCATTTTTTTCAGGCTTTATTCCAAAATACTTTTCAAGAAAGCTTCTCATCTGAAGGTGCTGGTAGAGTGGAAATGTTTTAAAATTTTTAGTTATCCATATAACATCTTTACTTACTGCATAGGCTGACATACCTTTTTCCATCACAAGACATATTGATAAAAATATAACAATTTTGCTGAAAGGAATTGCTATACTCATTTTTTTTGATAATTTGTATGATAAATAAACCATAAAAAAAACAAAAATTATAGAAAAGATATATAGAAGCATCATATAAGCATTCTGATCTAATGTCTCAAGTCCGCCAGGCGTCAATATCAGGTTTAAAACCATAGAATTTATATGAAAGCTATACATATGGAATAAGATTAAGTCTATTATTGAAAATATGTGAAAAAATGAAAATATAACAATTACTATTCCCCACCCTATCCTTTTTATTTTTGATAGCACAAAACCAATACTTCCAAAAACTAAATAAAAAAGAAAAAGTGTTGAAAAAAGGACAGGTATTAAAAATATTAATTCTTTTAATTGTGACAGCAAGTCAATTATAAAAAAAGAATAAATTACAAAGGAAATAATAAAATTTATTGCTAAAAAATTTAAAAATTGATTTTTTTTAGACATAACTATACATTTCCCAAAAATTAGAATTTAAAAGAATTTTTAGTTTTTCTGTCTTCTGACATCTGTTGCCTGTTTTATGGACGTGATGGGATTTGCCTACAAATAAATTTCTGCTGAAATTTTTCGCAGGCCGCTCCTCGTCGCCTTCGCTCCTGCGGACTTTCAAATCCCACGTTCCGATTCTATCGGAACTTAGTACCAGCATGGACGTGATGGGATTTGAACCCACGACCTCCCCGTTGCGAACGGGGCGCTCTCCCAACTGAGCTACACGCCCATAAAATGATTTTAAAAAACAAACAAAAATGCAAAATATACCAATATCTTTATATGTTCGTTTGTTTTCTAAAATCAACCATTCTATAATAGATCTATTATTCTATTTTAGCAAATTTTTGATTTTTAAAATTTGATATAATTATTATAAATGATGAATCTATCAAGGAGTTTATATGCCTAAGAATTACTTTCCGCTTAAAGAAAAAACAAGATATGAATATGAGTTTAAAAGCTCTGAGTTCGATGGCATTGCAAAGGTTTATATAGACATAATTGATATTACACAAAAAAATAAAATGACAACAGCAAATGCAAGAATGACATTTATTTTAAGAGATGAACATACAACAGAATTTAAGATAAAAAAAGATGATAAATGGGTCATAACCACAGATGGTATCGTGGTGGGTGGAAGAAAGGAGATACCAGTAAATCCAAAAGAAGGGTTTAAATGGGATGAATATCCCGACGCAAATGAAATAGTTTCAATGACTGATAAGGTTTCCATAAAGGCTGGAAAATTTTCTAACTGTCTCAAGGTTCTTACCAAGATAGCCGGTGGAGATGCAGGAATGGCTTCAAGATACTATGCACCTGATGTAGGCTATGTTATGGAAGATTATTCAGCCGAGGATAAGAATTGTTTTGTAGAGCTTATTTCTGTTTCAAAGCTTTCTGATAAGGATATTGAACCTAAAAAAAACAGGAGAAAAAAATGAAGTCAAAAACGATTAAGGAATTGCTTGCATCAGAATCAGTTATAAGTAATATAACAGTAATGGGATGGGTTAAGACAAGAAGAGATTTAAAAAAACTGTCATTTGCTCAAATAAATGATGGTTCAACAAGGCAGAGCCTTCAGATTGTCATAAACAATGAGGATGAAAATTTTAAGCATATACTTTCTGATGTTATAAATGGGACATCAATAAAGGTCATAGGGGATCTTGTCCCATCTCCTGCTAAAGGACAGAGATATGAACTTATAGCTAAAAGCATAGAACTTCTCGGCAAATGCCCTCAGGAAAGCTATCCTATACAGAAAAAAAAGACATCTGATGAGTTTTTGAGAACGATTGCTCATCTCAGACCAAGGACAAATAAATATGCTGCAATGCTAAGAATTCGATCTGAACTCAGCTTTGCAATACATAAATACTTTAGAGATAACGGCTTTTTTTATGTCCATACCCCACTCATAACTGCCTCTGATTCTGAGGGAGCTGGTGAGATGTTTTCTGTCACATCATTTGATATAGGAAATATCAAAAATCTTCCGGTTGATGCAAACGGCAATATAGATTTTTTAAAGGATCTTTTTGGAAAAAGAACATATCTTACGGTTTCTGGACAGTTAGAGGGTGAAACCCTTGCCCTTGCATTAGGAAAGATCTATACGTTTGGGCCAACCTTTAGAGCAGAGAACTCAAACACATATCGTCATGCATCAGAGTTTTGGATGATTGAGCCTGAGATGGCATTTTATGATCTCTATGATGATATGGACTTGGCTGAAGATTTTGTTAAAAGCATTACAAGAGATGTTATAAAAAACTGTCCCCTTGATCTGGAGCTTTTTGCTAAATTTGTTGAACCAAATCTTATGGAAAATCTTTTAAATGTTACTGAGACAAAATATGAAAAACTTCAGTACACCGATGCTGTAAATATTCTTGAAAAGGAAAATGATAGGTTTGAAATAAGGGTTAGCTGGGGAGTTGACCTTGCCAGTGAGCATGAAAGATTTCTTGTTGAAAAATACTTTAAGAAACCAATTATAATGTATAACAAGCCAAAGGATGTTGCAGCTTTTTATATGAAACTCAATGATGATGGAAAAACAGTAAGGGGTATGGATCTGCTTGTCCCAAGGATCGGCGAACTCATTGGTGGCAGTGAAAGGGAAGAGAGGCTTGATGTCCTTATTAACAAGATGAAAGAATTTAATATGAATCCAGACTTATATTGGTGGTATTTGGATCTTAGAAGATTTGGAACTGTCCCCCACAGTGGTTTTGGTTTAGGTTTTGAAAGGATGATGATGCTTGTGACCGGAATATCAAATATAAGAGATGTGTGTGCATATCCAAGAGTCCCTGGATATGCGGAGTTTTAATATGGACAAAAATGAAGCTCTTGATATACTAAAAAAATATATAACAAATGAAAACCTTATAAAGCACTCACTTGCAAGCTGGGCTGTTATGCGTTCACTTGCTGATAAGTTAGGAGAGGACAGAGAAAAATGGGGGCTTGCAGGGATACTTCATGATATAGATGTAGAACTAACAAAAGAAGACCCCAAGGAACATACAAAAAAGGCAGTTGATATATTAAAAGGGCTGGGAATAACTGATGATATAATAGAGGCAATAAAGATGCACAATGAAGAAGCATGGGATACCAGATCTGATGAAAAATTTCATATTGCTTTAAGATGCGGAGAAACTGTTACAGGACTTATCACTGCAACTGCACTTATTATGCCTGATAAAAAACTTTCAGGTGTTAAAAATGAATCTGTTATAAAAAGATTTAAGGATAAAAGATTTGCAGCTGGTGCAAGACGCGAAAGTATAAAAGAATGCGAAAAAATAGGTATTCCATTAAATGATTTTCTTTCATTATCTCTTTCTGCTATGAAGGAGATATCAGATGAGTTAGGATTATAATCATCGATATGTAAACAGATGTCAGAACTCAGATCCTGCCTGCCGAAGCCGCTTCGGCGTAGGCAGGGACAGAAAACAGAAGACAGAAAAGCAAATTGGTTATCTGGTTGTCTGGTTATTTAGGGTTCACTGAAAAAGTCTATTTGAGCAATAAAGCAATGATTTTCGTTATGAGGCGAGAAAGAATGAGCGAGCATACTACAAAGTAGTCTGTAAGCGAGTTCTGACGAAGCCGTAGTAGAAAAGCATTGTCTTTATTGCCAAAAGAAAGATAAAAAAAGTGCAAGGTTTTTGCAACATTACCCTAAAAATCGTGCACTTTTAAAGCAATAATACACTATAATCAAGACAACTATTCATTTGAAAAATTATCTTTCGTTAGAGTTTTTCAGTGAACCCTATTTAGTTGTTTAGGAAGAAGAAAAGTAGTCTACGAGGTTACTTCTTAATAAAAAAAATACACAATAATATCAAGCTACGAAAACAAGGGCTTTTCTTTTAAAAGAAAAGCCCTTGTTTTCAATTTAACTATCTAATTAGTATGACGAAGTGGTTGAATTAATCCAAGAAAGGGCTTTTGTTACATTTGAATATACACCATATTTTCCCGGTCTTGCACATCCCTCGCCCCAGCTAACAACTCCTGCAAGTGTATTGTTATATATAAGAGGACCACCGCTGTCACCCTGACAGGAATCCTTACCACCATTTGCATATCCTGCACATATCATTCTATCTGTTATCTGTCCAGAATATGACTTATTGCATACATCGTTTGAAACCATAGGAACATTTACCTTCATCAGAGTATTTGAAACACTCCCATTTTCGCTTGTTGTTCCCCACCCTGCTACTGTAAAGGTTACATTGTTCAACTCCTTTGAATTCAACTGCGCAGGTGTATATCTTGAATTAGCATTTAATTGAATTAAAGCATAATCATAATCCATTGTATCGGAATTCCATCCAGGATTCTTAATTATTCTTTTAGGAGAAATCTTTTCCACACCTGTGGTGTCATTTAAACGATAAAGACCTATAAGTATATAGTCTGGTGATATACCATCCACGCAGTGCGCAGCAGTAAGAACCCAGTTAGGCTTTATAAGAGATCCACCGCAGTAGTGACCGTATGATGAGTTTTGAAGGGAGACTATAAACGGGAATTCTCCTTTATTAGCGGTTACTCCACCAACTATCTTTTCTATAGCAGGAATATCAGCATCCCTCTGATAAACTGCGTCTGGCAACTCAACAGATACAAAGTTTTCTCTTATGCTTGTGCCACTCGGGTTATCAAAGCTGAAATCATTAGCTCTGACACCTGAAACCATTATAAACAACGAAACAACCATTAATACCTTTTTCATTCTATAATCCTCCACAATTTAAATATATATACTTTTATATTGTAACTGAACAACATCATAATATCAAAGGCTTAATTCCTTATTTTTTTTAGGACTTTTATCCTAACTGGTTTTCCCACTGACCGAACGCTAATTTTTTTGATGTAAGAGATGAGAGATATTTCCTTAGCTCTTTTGTTAATAGTTTTGGAGTCAGGTTTTCAAATGGAGTGCCAGGAAGTGGCATAAAATAATGAATATGAATCCTTGCTCTATATTTTTGAATCAACAGAGTTATTAATTTTTTTGTATCATTTAATGTTTCTTCTGTTTCAAATGGAAAACCAAAGATAAAATCGACATCAACACTAAAACCATACTTTACAAGCGTTGCAACAGCTTTTATTACATCATCTACACTGTGCCTTCTGTTTGTTTTTTTTAGTATTTCATCACTCCCACTCTGAGCACCTATTATTATAGTTTTGCTTGATGTCCTTCCTTTCAATATCTCACAGAGTTCATCAGATATATGCTCGGGTCTTATCTCTGAAGGAAAACTTCCAAGAAAAACTCTACCCCTTCCTTTCACAATTTCATAAACCATATCCACAAATCTGTTAAACTCTTTTAAATCAGGTGTAATTCCATCTTTTGAACCATATGATGCTAAATCAGGTGTTATAAATCTTATATCTTTAAAATTATTTCTTAATAATATCTCTATTTCATTTCCTATTAATTCTAATCTTTTATGCCTTTGAATTTTCCCCATAATATTGGATGTCTCACAGTAAAAGCATCCGTAAGGACATCCCCTTGTTATTTCAATTGAGCCAAATCTCTTATATTTTTCTGAGACAGAGCCATATTTATTTATATCAACATGTTGATTATTCACTGCTATTTTTTTAATTTTCCCAGATATAAAATCTCTTAGTATCTCCTCTCCCTCACCAATAAACAGATTATCAAATATTTGAACAAACTTATCTGTGTTTTTATCTGTTATTGCAGGACCACCTGCTATCAACCTTATTCCATAATGCTCAGCTTCTATTGTCATAGCAAGTTTTTTTTCATCATCTTCATTATGAGTCATAAAGGAAAAAGCAATGACATCATTTTTTTTAATTAAATTTTTTATATCTTTGTAATTTGAAAAAAAATATAGTTTTAAATTTTCTATGTCCTCGACAGCTCTTGTAAGTGTGTTTATAGAATATTTATTAGAATTGGTCTCGTGAAAAAATATATTCATTTTAAAATAAATGTGAAAGGTATGAAACCGCTTGAACAATATATTTCTTATCTATTTCATCAAAGAATGATAATTTATCAGAGTCTATATCAAAAACAGCTACAATCTCATTGGTTTTATCAAAAACAGGGATTGCCATTTCAGATTTTGAAAGTGATGAACAGGCAATATGACCAGGAAATTTATTCACATCATCAACTATTATTACATCCTTTTTCTCCCAGCACTTTCCACAAACTCCCTTACCATAGGCAATTCTTGAACATGCCACAGGTCCCTGAAATGGACCAAGAACAAGCTCGGAGTTCTTGATCAGATAAAATCCAGTCCAGAAAAAGTTAAAACCAAAGTGTATTGCTGATGAAAAATTGGACAAGCCAGCAATCAAGTCAGTTTCATATAATATCAATGACTCAATCTGTGAGAGCAATGATATATATCTTTCTTCCTTTGTAACACCTGATATTTTAATTTCTTTTTCCAATTCAAAGCCCCTATCATTCTTTTAATTAATAGCTTTTTTATAGGCTTCCAATGCCTTATAAGAGCTTCTTGCAAGCGGTTCTGATACAACTGATTTTATTCCTATTGAAAGAGCAAAGTCTTTTAATATATCAAATTCTTTGTGGGTATAATATTTTTTTACAGGATAATGTTTGTTTGAAGGTGAAAGATACTGGCCTATAACAACTATATCACATAAATTTTTATTTAAATCAATCAACGTTTGCTTTATTTCATCCATCATCTCACCCATACCTATTATTATTGATGATTTAGTAGGGATATCAGGATCTATTTTTTTTGACATTTTTAATATATTTAAAGATCTTTCATATGATGCCATACCTCTTATATCACTGTAAAGCCGTGGAACAGTTTCTATGTTGTGAGAAAGAACAGTTGGTCTAGCAGAGATAACAGTTTCAAGTGACTTTATATCACCCCTGAAATCAGGTATAAGTGGCTCTGTCATTGTAGCAGGCGAAATCTCTCTTATCGTTTCTATTGTCCTTGCAAAATGATATGCTCCGCCATCATTTAAATCATCCCTTGTTGGTGATGTAAAAACAAGATACTTTATATTCCACTTACTGGCGATATCTGCTATCCTTTTTGGCTCCTTTGGATCAGGTGGAAGAGGCTTCGATTTATCAACAGCACAGAAACGACAATTTCTCGTACACTTAGTCCCAAGTATTAGAAATGTTGCATGTTTGCTCTTAAAGCACTCTCCTTTATTAGGACATAGTGCCTCATAGCATATAGTATTTGCGAAATAATCCCCTAGTTCTTTTTTTGTTTCAACAGCAATACCTTCACTGCTCAAGTCCTTTTTATTTTTTTTGATTGCCTTTAATATCCAGTCAGGATAATTATTCATACTACCTCTCTATAAAATTAAAATAATCTCTTATATAACCTTTATATGAAGCTCTTTAAGCTGTTTTTCATCAACTGCTGATGGGGCATCAGTCATAGGGCAGAGTCCGCTTGTAGTCTTAGGAAATGCAATAACCTCTCTTATTGACTCATAGCCACATATAATAGCTACGAGTCTATCAAGACCTATTCCTATACCACCATGTGGCGGCGCACCATAGGAAAGTGCATTCATTATCATAGAAAATTTTTCCTGTATCTGTCTGTCATCATATCCCATAAGCCTAAAAATTTTTTCCTGAGTCTCTTTCCTATGATTTCTTACAGAACCAGAGCCTAATTCCACACCATTTAACACAAGATCATACTGACATGATTTTATGTTTTCAAGCTCTTCCTTTATATCAAGCTTATAAAGCTCTTCAGGCATAGGTGCAGTAAACGGATTATGCGTGGCATCATATCTATTTTCATCTACTTTCCATTCAAGAAGTGGAAAATGTCTTATCCATAAAAAAGCCCATTTCTTTGAAGGATTTTTATCATTTTTTATTATCTCATTCCTAAGAATTCCTATATATTTTAATATATCTTTTTTGTTATCGCTTGCTATAAACACTGTATCACCATCAGTTATGTTAAGTTTTTCATTAAGATTTTTTATATCATCATCCTTTAAAAATTTAATAATTGATGATTCAATCTTGCCATCCTTCATCTTTAACCATACAAGCCCCTTTGCTCCATTTAACTTAAGTGTTTCTGTGAGTTTATCTATCTCACTCCTTGAGTAATTATGAACATTTTTTGCATTTATTGCCTTTATAACTCCACCAGAATCTATTATCTGTCTAAATATTTTAAAATCAGTATTTTTAAATATTTCAGTTATATCATTTATTTCATATCCAAATCTTATGTCCGGTTTGTCAGTACCGTATTTTTCCATAGCTTCATCATATTCCATATCAATGAATGGTGTCTCAATTGTTTCTCCAATGCTTGAGAATATCTCTTTCATCATCCCTTCTACAACAACTGCCACATCCTTTTCATCAACAAAACTCATCTCCATATCTATCTGTGTGTGTTCTAACTGTCTATCACTTCTGAGGTCCTCATCCCTGAAGTTTCTTGCTAACTGAAAATACCTATCCATACCACTTATCATAAGAATTTGTTTAAACATCTGAGGAGACTGTGGAAGTGCATAAAACTTTCCCGGGTTGATCCTTGATGGAACAAGAAAATCTCTTGCTCCTTCAGGTGTTGATTTTGTTAGTATTGGTGTTTCTATCTCATAGAATTTATTTTTTACCAGATAATTTCTAACAACCTGTGCTATATTGCTTCTGATCACAAGATTCTTCTTAAGAGTTTCTCTTCTTATATCAAGGTATCTGTATTTGAGTCTTGTTTCTTCGCTTACATTTATATACTCAGCAATAGCAAACGGAAGTTCTTCTGATGTGTTTAATATTTCAATTTTATCCATTAAAACTTCTATCCCCCCTGTTGGCAGATTCCTGTTCTCATTTCCTTCGGGCCTTTTCCTTACTTCGCCATCAACCTTTACTACATACTCACTCCTCAAATTTTCAGCTACTGAAAAAAAATTATTTTTTGGTTCAACTACAACCTGAGTTATACCATATAAATCTCTTAATATAAGGAATAGAACTCCACCATGATTTCTTTTTGAATCTAACCATCCACAAAGCGTAACCTTCTCTCCAACGTTTTTGTCTGAAAGCTCTCCACATGTATGTGTTCTCATCATATAAAACCTCCGCTAAAACAGTGATCAGTGCCTGCCGAAGCCGCTTCGGCGCAGGCAGGGTCAGTGCATAATCTGTATTATTTCATTCAAGCTAGTCTTTTTTTGCTCACCATTTGAAAGATTTTTCAGTGTGATTGTGTTTGTTTTATATTCATCATCACCAATTATTAATGCATATTTAGCACCATTTGAATTTGCACTTCTCAGCTGTGATTTAATGCTAACTGAAAAATTTGAAAAATCTGTCCTTATGTTATTCTTTCTCAGTTCAGTTAATATTTTTAAACAGTACTCTGAATAGGCCTTATCCATAGAAACAACAAAAAAAAGATCTTTTTCTTTTATGAGTGTATCGTTCTTTTCAACAAGCATGGCTATTCTTTCTACTCCAGCTGCCCAGCCAATGCTTGGAGAATCAGGTCCTCCCATAGATTTGACAAGGGTGTCATATCTTCCACCTGACGCCACTGCATCCTGTGAACCCAACTGATCTGTTTTAAACTCAAAAACTGTCCTTGTATAATAATCAAGCCCTCTTACAAGAAAACAATTCTCTTTAAATTTTAAATTGTTTGTTGTAAGTATATTTTTTACTGATTCATAGTGTGTCCTGCAATCTGTGCAGAGCTCTATATGAGGTATATCCTTCAGCTTATCTCGGTCTGTTTTACAGTCAAGAACTCTTAAGGGATTTCTTCCAATCCTGTTTTTGCAGTCATCACACAGATCAATATTCTTTAAATGATTTATTAAAACCTCTCTGTATTTCTTTCTACATTCTGTGCATCCTATAGAATTTATTTCTGGTGTGTATGATTTTATTCCTAACTTTTTTAAAAAGCTGTCCAGCATCATGATGACTTCTGCATCAGCATACGGTGAAGCATTGCCCAAATACTCTGCTCCTATCTGTTCAAACTCTCTGTATCTTCCTGCCTGCGGCCGTTCTGCTCTGAACATATTTCCTATATAAAAGAATTTGGAGTTTTCCCCTTTAAGGTTAAGATTTGAATTTATATAAGCCCTTACAATGCCAGGGGTGCCCTCAGGTCTTAGAGCAAGCATTCTTTTTGATTGATCCTCAAACTTATACATTTCCTTTTCAACTATATCAGTTGTCTCGCCTGTTGATTTTACAAATAACTCATAGTATTCAACCGTTGGAAGCCTTATCTCCTTATAATTATATATCTTAAAAATTTCTCTTGCTGCAATCTCAATCGCTGTAAAAAGTTCTGATTGAGGATAGAGTATATCCTTAAATCCTCTAACAGTTGTTAACATTTAAACCTCTCCATTATTGAGTTAAGCTTTTTCTCATCTATTATTATTTTTCCTCTTGATAGTGTTATAATACCTTTGTTTTTCAATCTCTGAAGCACCCTGTTAACAGGGATTCTTGTTGTTCCTAAATTCTTTGCTATATCGTCCTGTGTTATACTCAACTCTGTATTATTATTTTTTCTACAACTTTCATACAAAAACTTTATAACTCTTCCGAATATATTATAAAACAACAAATTTTCTATTTCCTCATCAGTCTTTCTCAATCTCTCTGCCATTATGTAAAGCAACTTCAATGTAAATTCTTTATTATTCAAAAGAAGCGATTCAAAGTCTTTCATTGAAATTACATACACCTCTGAATCCTTTATAGCAACTGCAGAAGCTGTTCTATATCCTATTCCTAAAAGGGCTAGTTCTCCAAAAAAATCATTCTCACTAAGCACTGATATTATCTTATCTTTATTTCCTAACTCAGTAAATATTTGCACCTCTCCTTTTTTTAATATATAAAACTTTTTTCCTGAGTCATTTTTGTTAAAAATAATATCACCTTTATTAAATTTCTTTAATTTTCCAAGAGATTTAAGGGCTTTTATGTCCGCCTTTGAAAAACCCTTCAATGTTTTAACTTTTTTTAATAAATCTTTGCTCATAAATAATCCTGATAATATATTTTATATTATTTTTAATACCAACAAAAAAACCCCTTTTCGTTTGCTCAGAACGAAAAGGGGTTAAGCCCAGGTAATCTTTTTATCTATCAAAACTGAAGTTAGCAGCTGATCTGCTAACTTCTGGCATTTCCACATTTACTGATATGCTTCTTACTGAATTACTTTGAATAGAATTAAAATAGCTTGCAAGCACCGATATCTTTGTCACATCCTCACCTCTTCCTCCGTCAGAGTCAACTACATTAGAAACGCTGCATCCAACAGGAGTCTGAATAAAATCATTATCACCCCTTACTAATATACCCTCTATCAACTTTGTGTTTGAGTTAAACACAGGAGATCCAGAGTTCCCACCGTAGGTATCAAGATTTGCTACGAAATAACCAACAGGCAATGGATCTCTAATAGTAGATCCATCAGCAAATTTTACTGGAAGCCCTACAGGATATCCTATTACGAAAACAGGATCTCCCTTTGATAGATTCTGATTCAAATCCATCCTAAGAGGTTTTTTACCCTCAACCCTTCTATCAAGCTTTATTATTGCATAGTCAGGACCTAGCCCTGTTCCACTTGGATTATCAGGAGTGGGTTCCGGCCCAATATTTCTTTTTAATATCTTGGAACATTTATATACATTTGATGCAGGAATATTTGTAACTGCGGTATCAGGATTATTTTTATCATTTACAGCATATCCAAAAACAAAATAAGTTGATGCACACTTTGACTCATTTGTAATGCAATGACCAGCCGTTATGATTGTATCCTCAGAAACAAGGGAACCAGAGCAAAAAGCTCCGATAGTCTGATCCTTAAAAGGCTCATCATCACAGAGATTAAGCCTTTCACCAAATTTTTGTGTAGAAAGGATATAACTGTTTGATGAAGGATCAAAGCTAACATTTGTTTTATCCCAGAGCGATACTACTGAATCTGCAATAGCTTTTATATCCTCTGGCATTGAATAATAATCCCTTCTGTTGTCATCACCATATATTACCTTACTTACCCCGGCAATAGAAAACGATGAAGTAGCTGTTATAAGTGTAGCTGCTATGATCACTTTTAATTTTGCAGTTTTCATATCTATATTCTAAGCATTTATTGATTAAAATCAAATACAATAAGACCTATATGTAAATAGGCCATTAGTCCCAAGTAAATGAATATTATAAAATATAAAATTTAGAATTGTTTGAATCACATCTGAAGTAACCGCGTAGGTTACTTCGGGTTTGGATAAATTTATGATTATATTTTAATATTATTTTGTTGCTAACCAAAAGTAACCTACGCGGTTACTTTTGGTGTGGGATATCTTATGAATTTCTTTGTCAGTGCTCAAAATAGTCTGAGTTATTTTATATTGTGAAATATTTAACAATTTTTTGATATTATATATTTGCATCGGTTATCCTCCTTTATATAACTTATCTTTCAATAATAAATTATATGAGTTTTGGGTAACCAATACTTTTTTTTGTTTATTTTTCTCTGCATACTATTTTCATTGGTAAATCCCACATTATTTACGAATGACCCAAAATTATAAAACATAAAACTTAAAAATAGTTTTCCTTCATTCTGACACGATCGTGGGATAAAGACAGTATTTTGGTTGGTAAATAGTAAAAAAGTAGTATTATTTTTATTTATACAAACACCTTATTTTTTTAGTATTTTTAACAAAAGCTTCTAACCAAATTGAAAAAGCTTTTAGTGTTCTAAATCCCCTTGACCTATAACATAAATCTCTAAATTTACTGTTTAATGATTCAATACAATTACTTGTTGTAGGTATGTTTAACTCAGGATGCTCTAAATATGTCCTGTAATATGGATATGACTTACTTAAACCACTTATCATTCTTTTTAATTGAGGTGAATTGGTTGAATTCTTAATCCTGTTTAATTTCCTGAGCAATACACTTAATCTTATATCATCTTTTGTTGTAATCAACTCTTTTACAGTATTGTATAAGTTAATACCAGTTTTTTGATGTCTTGACCATTTACTTTTAGAACGTCTGCCCATAATCTTGAATATCAGATGAAAATGGCAAGATTGATATAAAATATTATATTTCTTTGCAATATGAAGAATTCCCCTGTGTTTATC
>Ga0302250_1000724_pt1 | contig 29131 bp, 20 predicted proteins | sample AAG_RA_Asp_MG_FD_193536 | JGI IMG/M metagenome (GOLD analysis project Ga0302250, IMG submission 193536) | Enriched activated sludge microbial communities from anaerobic digester in WTTP, New Holstein, Wisconsin, United States - AAG_RA_Asp | ecosystem: Engineered > Bioreactor > Anaerobic >... | reverse complement strand
CGGCCTGCCATCGCCAGGGCTGCACGGTGCTGTTCATCAACCAGTTGCGGATGAAGATCGGGGTCCTGTTCGGCAACCCCGAGACCACCACGGGCGGCAACGCGCTGAAGTTCTACGCCAGCGTGCGGCTGGAGGTCCGGAAGGCCGGCACCCAGAAGGGCGACGCCGGGGAGGTGACGGGAAACCGGGTCCGGGTGAAGGTGGTGAAGAACAAGGTGGCACCGCCCTTCGGGGAGGCCGAGTTCGAGGTGGTCTTCGGGGAGGGGATCAACCACGTCCTGGAGACGCTGGAGATCGGGGAGCGCCTGGGGGTGGTGGAGAAGTCGGGGGCCTGGTACTCGTTCCGCGGGGAGCGGATCGGCCAGGGACGGGACCAGGCGGACCGGCGGATCCGGGGCGACGAGGCGCTCCGGACCGCCCTGGAGTCGGAGGTCCGGGCCGCCCTGGAGGCCCGGCGGCCCGGGGTCCCGGCGGCGGCCCGGGCGGCGTGACCCGGACGAGGCAGGGTCAGGGGTCCGGGATTTCCCGGACCAGGGCCAGGGCCCCGGCCTTGTCCATCGGCTGGTTGTCGTTGCCGCAGCGCGGGGACAGGCAGCAGGAGGGACATCCCTTCTCGCACCGGCAGGTCCCCAGGACCTCCCGGGCCATCCGGATCATCCGGGGGAGGTCCTGGAAGGCCCGCTCCGACAGGCCGATGCCCCCCTCCCACCCGTCGTAGAGGAAGACGGCGGGGCCCCCGGTGTCCTCGGAGACCAGCGTGCTGAAGCCCGCCAGGTCCGCCGGGTCGCAGTGCAGCGCCAGGGGGGCAAGCCCCACCAGGACGTGCTCCAGGGCGTGGAGGGCCCCCAGGAGATCCTCGATTCCGGGCCGGGGACCCGGGGCCAGGTCCAGCCGGATCCCGACGGTCTGGAAGGTCCGCTGGGGCAGGTCCAGGTCCTCCCGGCCGATCACGTGGTCGTGGCGCTTCCGGAGATAGCCGGTGACCTGCCAGGTCATCTCCAGGTCTCCCAGGGACGCCTCGAAGGGACCGAGGGACCGGCGGTCCCGGGGAGGCCGGGACCGGGCCGTCTTGTCGGTGATCGCCACGGTCCAGTAATCCACGTCCTGCCTGCGGACCACGGCCCGGGACCCCGGGAGGTCCAGGTGCTCCACGCGCCAGGTGCGGCCGCCGTGGAGGTAGATCGCCCCGGGGAAGGCCTCCCGGAGGGCCCGATCGAGGTCGAGGGTCTCCAGCACCGATCCGTCCAGGGCGTCCTCCAGCACGACCTGCCGGTCCCCGATGCGGTCCAGGCGCACCGCGTCCTGGGGCCGGGTGAGCCCCCCGTGGACGAAGCCCGCCGAGGTCCGGCGCAGCAGCCCCTGGCGGGCGAGGCCCTCGGCCATTCCGGCCGCCAGGGGGTCGTCTGCCGGCTGGACCGGCAGCTCGGTAGCGGCGCACAGCAGGTGGCCCGCGACGACGTGGGGATTCCGGAGGTCGATGGTCGCCCGCTCCCAGGCCCGATCCAGCAGCATCTCCGGGTGGTGCAGCAGGTACTGGTCCAGGATGTCCGGGAAGGCGAGGAAGATCCCCAGGGAGGGCCCCCCCCGGCGCCCGGCCCGGCCCACCTGCTGCCAGAACCCGCTCTGGCTTCCGGGCCAGCCGGCCACGATCACCGCGTCCAGGTCCCCGACGTCGATGCCCAGTTCCAGGGCCGTGGTGGACACCACGCCCCGGAGGCGACCCTCCCGGAAGTCCCTTTCGAGGGCCCGGCGCTCCTCGGGGAGATAGCCCGCCCGGTAGGGCGCGATGGGGAGTTCCCGTCCCCGGCGGTCCTGGGCCACGAGGCTCGCGATCCACTCGGCCCCCCGGCGGGACTGGGTGAAGCACAGGGTCTTCAGGCCCTCCTCCACCAGGCGGCACAGCAGCGTCCTGGCCAGGACGAAGGGGGACGGTCCCTCGGGGCTGCCTCCGTCCCAGAACACCAGGATCCGGGGGCCGGCCCCGGCACCGTCCCGGTCGATCACCGAGGCGGGGCGCCCGGTCAGGGCCCGGGCGTGTTCCGCGGGGTTCGCGATGGAGGCCGATGCGAGGACCCACCCCGGGCGGCCTCCGTGGGCCCCGATCACCCGGTCCAGCCGTCGGAAGACCTGGGCCACGTGGGATCCGAAGAGGCCGGTGTAGCGGTGGGCCTCGTCCACCACGACCATCCGGATCCGGGAGAAGAAGCGGTGCCACTGGTGGTGGTAGGCCAGGGCCTCGTGCATCTCGTAGGGGTTGGTCAGGACGACCCGCGACTCCTGGCGGATGCGGGGCCGCCGTGTCCGGGGCGTGTCCCCGTCATAGACCGCCGGTTGCAGTTCCAGGCCCGACTCCCGGTCGGCCCGCTGCAGCACCGTCCACTGGTCCTGGCTCAGGGCCTTCAGGGGGTAGAAGAGCATCGCCGTGGCCTCCTCGTCCCGGGCCAGGGCCTCCAGCAGGGGCAGCAGGAAGGCCCAGGTCTTTCCCGAGGCGGTCGGCGTGCACAGGAACAGGTTCTCCCCGGCCCGGAAGCGTTCCAGGGCCTCGGCCTGGTGCCCGTACAGGGACGGGAATCCGAAGCGATCCAGGGTCCGCCGCACCGCCGGGTGCAGGTCCGCGGGCAACGGCACCAGGGAGGGAGGGCTTCCCGGGATCCGGAAGATCTGCCGGTGGCATGGACCGAGCAATGGGTCCTGGCAGGTCCGTTCCAGGGCGGCGTCGATGGGCGGGGTCACGGGACCTCCCCCGCCCTCTCGGCCAGGGCGACCCACAGGGCCACGGTGTCCAGGAGATCCAGGCGGTTGTGCCAGACGATGGCCGCTAGCAGCCCCGCGGCCTCCTCCGGATCCCGCAGATACTCCTGGTACAGCACGGGAACCAGGGCCCCGGGGAGATCCTCGGCCCGATCGCGTCCCAGGACCTCCCGGGCCAGCGTGGAAAGACGGGCGTCGGAGGCCGCCTCCCGGAACGCCCGGCGGGCCGGCGGCAGCAGGTCCACGTGGGCCGGGTCGAAGGGCCAGGGATGGCCCCAGTAGGAGGCCCGGCCGCAGAGGCAGGGCCAGTCGAAGGACCGGCCGTTGAAGGTCAGGACCACCCCGGTCCGATCCATTTCCCGGGCCAGGGCTTCCACCAGGGCCGGTTCCCCGTCGGGGCCCGAGACGACCCACTGGACCACGCGGATTCGGCCCTCTTCCGGCCGGGCGGTGCCGGCCACCACGATGGGACTGCCCCCGAACAGGCCGCCGGTCTCGAGGTCCAGCACGCACAGGTCCCCGGGGTCCCCCAACAGCGGAATCGCCGCCACCAGGGGGGATGAGGGACCCAGCCGCCGGGCCAGCTGCCCCGCCAGCCAGGCCACGTCCCCCCGGTCCAGGTGCCGCAACCAGGACCGGGCATGACGGCCGAACCGGGGGTGTTCCCCCAGGTCCTCCAGGGCCCCGATCCCCCCCCGGCGCAACCGGTCCGCGGTCCGTTCCCGGATGCCGGGGATCGCCTCCAGCAGCCCCCCGAGCCGGCGACGCAGGGCCTCGGGCGGGCACCGCGGCGGGAGGAAGTCCCGGGTCTCCTCGACCCGCCAGAGGTCCGGGCCCGCCCGGGAGGTCCCGGGGCCCAGCAGGTCCCCGAGGGGGCGTCCCCGTCCCCGGTCCAGCCAGGATCGCCGAAGCCGATCCCCGTCAGGCGAGGGGGAAGCCGGGACCGGGACCGCCCGGGAGTCCCCGAGGCGGGGCCCGCGGCGGGCCAGGTCCCCGTCCCTCTGGCGCAGGGCCTCCAGCCGCTCCCGCAGCAGCCGGGCCACCTCGTCCTTTCGATCCGCCGGCATCGGACGTCCTCCCGGGGCATCATGCAGACCGTCGCCGGGCCGGGTCAAGGGGATCCGGGGCGGCCGGGGGTCGGGTCCCTGGGACGCAGCGCCGCGATGCCGAAGCGGCCCGCCAGGGAGGGTGGGATCCCGTGGCAGTAGCGGTCCTGGGGGCAGCCCCGGCAGGCCCGGGCCTTCACCCGCCGGTCGGGGGCGGGGGGCACCGGGGATTCCGGGTCCAGGTAGTCGATGTCCGTTCGCGGCGCCATGCCGGCCAGGTCTTCCGGGGTCGGCAGCACCGGCGCCGGGTCCCGGAGGATGCACAGGGGCGGCGCGCAGTCCCCGAGGAAGGGGTCCACGGTCCGGTCCAGGGCCCGGCAGGCCTCGAGGGCCCGGTCCAGGGCCGGCCCCATCTCCTCGAGCGGCACGGCCAGGTCGGGGGCCTTCCGGTGGCCCACCTCGTTCATCATCGTCAGGAAGAAGGTCGCGGCGTCGTCCGAGGGGCCCAGGATGTCCGCGACGAATCGCACCGTGTCCGGGAGGTCCGGGAGGTTCAGGCGGGTCAGCACCACGTTCACGGTGACGGCCAGGGGGGGCATCGCGGCGGCCAGGTTCCGGAGGCCCTGGACGGCCCGATCGAACTGCCTCCGGCTCCGGGTGATCCGGTGGTACACCTCGGGGCGATGGGAATGGAAACTGACCAGGACCCGGCGGACGCCCAGGTCCCGGATCTCGAGGACCCTCTCCGGGTCGGCGAACCGGACCCCGTTGGTCTGCAGCCCGATCCGGGCGGCTCCCAGGTCCCGGAGGGTCCGCAGCAGGACCGTGAAGCGGGGATGGATCGAGGGCTCCCCGCCGGTCAGCATCACCTGGTCGGTATCGGGCCGGAGGATCGGCCGAAGCAGGTCCGGCAGGTCCGCCGGGTCCAGGCGCCTCGGTCCCAGCCGGACGAAGCAGAAGGGGCAGCGCTGGTTGCACCGGAACTCCACCCGCAGGAGCAGTTCCCGGCTGCGCCCCCCCCGATCTCGATCCACCGGTCGGTCCCGGTCTCCCGGCGTTCCTCGGAATGTTCGGGCAGGTCCACGCCCAGGGGCATTCCGGGACGAAGCCGCTCGGGCAGGGAGTCCAGCGCCCGCAGCAGCCGCTCCATCTCGTCACCCGACAGGACGACCCCCGGCGCTTGCCGGTAGCGGATGCGGAACCCCTGGGCCTCCCGGTAGAAGGCCTCTCCCGGAAGGACGCCCGGCGGGAGCACCTCCACCAGGAACCGCGGGTTCGATCCGGGATCGGATCGTGCCTCCACGAGGAGTCCCGGCCCCGGAGGCAGCATGCGGACGAAAAATCCGGCCGCGGCCAGAGCCTCTTCAAGACATTCCCGGCAGGTGCTGGAAGCCAGGCGGCCCTCCATGAAGGGGCGTCCGGGGCGCTTTGCAGGCCCTAGGAAGACCAGCGAGCCCCCGGAACTAGTCCCCCATCAGCAGCGTCATGTCGTCCATCTCGTCCAGAGAGACCCCGTGCCTGCGGAACTCTCGCACCAGGATCTCCCGGGTCTCCTGCGCGAAGGAATCGGTCATGGCAAACTCGAGTCGGTGCTGTCGATACAGCGGCGCGACCCTGTGCAGGGCGTGCATGCGGTCGATGCGAGCCGCCCGGACCATCGGGGCCAGGCGCGAGACCAGGCCCATCGGGTCCATCGGGAGCATGGGCTGGATCACCACGAAGGTCGTGATGCCCTCTCGATGCAGTGTCTCCAGGGCCTCGAGGCGGTCCTCGATGGGGTCCGCTCCCGGCTCGAAGAGGGCCCGCATCCGGTCGTCGTCGGTGGGAATGGAGAAGCCGACCGCGATCCGCCGGAAGCGTCGGAACAGGTCGAGGTCCCGGAGCACCAGCGATGCCCGGGTCAGGATCATCGGTGCAAAGCCGGTTCCGGCCAGGACCTCCAGGCAACCCCGCGTGATGCCGAATCGCCTCTCGGCCGGCTGGTAAGGATCGGTCAGGACGGGACTGAATCGGACCGGTCCCGGTGGATATCGCCCGACCTCTTCCGCAAGGACCTGGGGGGCGTTGACCTTCACGTCAAGCCACCGGCCCCAGGGCAGGGCGGGGAGCCCCTCCAGTTCCCGGGCCCAGTCGGCTCTCTCGGCCACGAAGCAGAAATCGCAGCCGATCAGGCAGCCCGAATAGGGATTGACGTAGTACTGGCCCAGACCTTCGGGAATCAGCACCCGATCGACCTTCACCGAACGGACCAGCGACTGCCGACTGATGGTCAGGCGGTCGGGCTTCTCGAAGGAGGCCTCGAAGGCAAGGACCCTCTGCACCACCCGTTCCAGCATTTCCAGCCCCGCGGCGTCCAGAGGCCGGGACCCGAAGGGCCACCACAGGGTCACATCGAACCACCTCGTGCGGGCATGGAAGGGTCGGCGATCGTCGGGACGTTCCAGTTCCACGACCAGGATCCGGTCCCCGTTGCGAAGGGTCAGGGAGGGGCCCTGCTCCGACTCCCAGGTGACAGCCTCCCAGCCTGCGGGCAATGCCCCCGGAGCGAAGAGAGGGGAGAACAGGTCCCGGACGAGGTCGTCCAGGAAGCGCGATCCGGGGAGGGGGATTTCCGGTGGTCGGTTCGGCATCGCGACCGTCCCCTTCAGCCGGATTCCAAGTATCCGTGTCGCAAGGATGCCGGTCAAGGAAGAGTGGAGTCCACGGACGTGGTGCAAGGAGACGTCTTTCGGAGCGAAGCGACGATCGAACGAGCCCCCGCCCGCGAACGGACCACGAAGGTTGGCCGAACTCCTCCACGGCCAGGGGTCACGGCCGACCGCAGTCCTCCCGGTCGCCCCCGGGCCCGATCCTGGTCCGGGAGGTGGATCGCCAGGGCCCCGTCCTCCAGGGAGGCGTCGAAGACGTCCAGTTCCTCGACCACGACGTCGGTCCAGGCCCCACCCTCCTGCCCGGCCCGATCCCGGACGACGTAGGACAGTCGGTGACTGCCCCGAGACAGCACGACGCCTTGCAGCGACTCCCCGGTCCCGAGGGGACCGTCCCGGTCCGACGACCAGGAGCCCGGGGCCAGCATCTCTCCTTCGGGGTCGTAGGACTCACCCCGCAGGGTCCAGGGTGTCCCCGGCGCCGCCCGCGTCCCCGGGTGCCGGCCAGGCCACCCGGACCACCGGGGGCCGATCGGGGGCCCGGAGATGGTCCACCTGGTCCTGGGCAGTCCGGATGCCGTCCGTGGCCAGAACCCGGATCGACACGGTCCCGCTTCCTTCCAGGAAGCCCGCGTCGAAGGTCGCCGAGTTCCCCTCCACGGTCCCGGACGCCTCGACGAAGGCCTCCGTCCCGGCTGAACTGGACGCGGTACTGGACCTGCTGGTGGAAGGGCACGATCCCCCCGGGATCCGCCGTCTCGGAATCCCCGCCGTCCCACCGGACCTCGAAGGTGCCGTCCAGCAGGGCCCCGGGGGACGGGCCGTTCCCCGCCGATTCGATCATTCCCCAGGTGAAGATGCGGCGCACCGGGGCCCCGGCAGGCGATTGACAGGGGGCCCGTTCTGCCTCTATGAGGAACTCGACCCTGCTGGCGACCGGCGATGTCCGCGAGTCCCCTGCCCGAGACCCTCGCTTCCTTCGGCCTGCCGCTGCTGGCCATCGCGGCCGCCCGGCGCTGGGCATGGGCCCGGACCGTGGGGCCCGGGGCCCTCTGCTATCTGGGGGGAATCCTGCTGGCCAACCTGCCGGGGGTGACGCCGGCCCCGGAAGTCTTGGAGCCGATCGCCTGGGGGACCGTTTCGCTGTCGATTCCCCTGCTGCTATTCTCGATCGACTTCCCCCGGTGGTTCCGGCTGGCCCGGGGGGCCCTGCTGGCCTTCGGGCTGGCCACGACGGCCTCGGTGGCGGTGCCCCTGGCCCTGGGAGGCCTGCTGGGATCGCGGATCCCCCATGCCCCCGAGGTGTCGGGGATGCTGGCGGGGGTGTACATCGGCGGAACGCCGAACATGGCGGCCCTGGCGGCGGCCTTCGGGGTCCCCGGGGACGTCTTCGTCAGCACCAACGCCGCGGATTTGCTGTGGAGCGCGATCTACCTGACGCTGGTGATGAGCGTCGGACCCCGGTGGCTCGGTCGCTGGTTCCGGAAACCGCAGGCCGCGGAAGGCGTCCGGGACGACGCGCGGTGGGCCCCCGAGACGCCGGCCCGGTGGAGACACCGGCTGTCGGGCCTGCTGCTGGCCGGGGCCTGCGCCGGGACGGGGGCCCTGACCTTCCGGCTGGTCCCGGGGGGCTTCGGGATGGCCGCCGCGGTGCTGGCCACCACCACCCTCGCCTCGGCATGCTCGCTGGTGCCCTTCGTGCGAACGCTGCCCGGCACCTGGTCCTCGGGCCAGTACCTGCTGCTCTGCTTCTGCACGGCCGCCGGGGCGATGGCGGACATGACCCGCCTCGTGGCCACCGGCCCGGCCTTCCTGGGATTCACGGCCCTGGTGATCGGGCTGGTCGCGGTGCTGCAGTTCCTGCTGATGGGCCTCTTCCGGGTGGACCGGGACACCGCCATCGTGACCAGCGTGGCGACGATCATGAGCCCCCCCTTCGTGGTCCCGGTGGCGGATCGCCTGGGAAACCGGGAGGTGCTGCTGACGGGCATCCTCGGCGGCCTGGTGGGGTACGCGGTGGGCAACTACCTCGGCATCGCCGTCACGGCCGCCCTGCGCTGGTGGGGTTCCTAGCGTCCGGGGCCCGATCGCACCCCGGCCGCCCTCCGGAACGCCGACTCAGTGGCAGCAGCAGTCCGAATCGGCGCAGCCCAGCCCCACCTTCAGCGTGAACGGACCCCAGTCCTGCTGGTCGTCGAAGGCCGATGCCCCGTCCACCACGACCGTGTACCACCCGGTCTGATCCGCCCGCCAGGTGATCGTTTCGGGCTTGCCGTCCCCGGCGTCGTACCGGCAGGCGAGGAGGTCCGTCTTCCAGGAGGAGGCGCAGGAGGTCCCCCGGTAGAGTTTCAGGCTCACCTGGAAGGTGGATGTCTTGGGCGTGGCGGTCAGGGTGATGTCGTCGCCCGCCCGGAGCCACACCCGGTAGAACAGATCGTACCTGGCGTCCCAGCAGTCCGGGCCCCCGATGGAGGGAAGGTCGTCGTTGTTCCCCTGGCCGGTGGTGTCGCCGCTGGTCGTGAAGCCCGCCGCCGCCGCGGTCCGGCCCACCACCTTGGGCGTCGAGCAGGTCTTCCCGGCCGGGGCGAGGTCGCTGGCGCAGCCCTGGGTGCCGGCACAGGGATCGAAGCAGGTGCCCTCGGCATTGCAGCGCCAGTAGGCGGGGCAGTCGGAATCGCCCCGGCACTGGCGGCAGGCGCCGGACCGGCAGAAGGGGGTCGCGACCGGGCACGGGATGCAGGAGAGGCCGCAGGCGTCGTCGGTGTCGCAGGCGATGCAGGCCCCTTCCAGGCAGCGCCGACCGGCCAGGCAGGACCCCGCCTGGCAGACGCAGGATCCGTCCCGGCAGGCGGGGGTCTCGCCGGTGCAGGCCAGACAGCCGGGGCCACAGTGCGCCGGGTCGTCGAGAGCGCAGGGAACGCACTCCCCCTGGTTGCACCACTGGCCCCCGGGACAGTCCCCCGGTTCCCGGCACTGGCGGCAGCGTCCCAGCACGCACCGGGGAGTGTCCAGGGGGCAGGGCTGGCAGGTGGACCCGCAGGCGTCGTCGGTGTCGCATCCCTTGCAGAGACCGTCGATGCAGAAGAGGTCCCCGCAGGAGTCCTCCCGGCAACGGCAGCCGCCCATCCAGCAGTCGGGATGGGACCCGGGACAGGCCAGGCAGGTGACCCCGCAATGGTCCGGGTCGTCGTCCCGGCACCGCTCGCACTGGCGGGTCGCCGGGTCGCACCAGAACCCGGGTCCGCAGTCCACGTCGCCGACGCACCGGACGCAGCGTCCCTGGTCGCAGATGGGCGTCCCGGTGCCCAGGCACCGCCGGCAGTCCTCCCCGCAGGCGGTGTCGAAGTTGCACGGCTGGCAGGTGCCGTCCAGGCAGAGGGACCCGGGCCCGCAGGCCGGCCCCCCGCCGCATCCGGCCGGCAGGTCCGCCGGGGGTCCCTGGTCGGGAGGCAGGACGTCGCCGCCGGCACCCGGGTCCTCCCCCGGGGCGGCATCGGTCCCGGGTCCCCCGTCATCGGGAAGGTCCTCCGGCAGCCCCGGGTCCTGCCCGGAACCCGGATCGACCGCGGGCCCCGGGTCGCGGCCGGCGTCCGCGGGCACGCCGGGGTCCGGGAAGACGATCGGGAGGTCCGTTCCGGAGGAGGAGCCCCCTCCACAGGCCAGGGTCCACAGGGACAGCCAGAGAATCCATCGGCGTCCGCGCATCGCGTCTCCTCCGCGGGGGTGTCCGTCAACGGGCCGCGGCCCGGCAGGGTTCCCCCGATCCGGTTCCCCCGTCGGGCCCCTCGGGAAGGATCGGCCGGAGATCCCCCCCGATCCCGGACCGGACCGCGAGGTCCGGGAAGGTCCCGAGGCAGGGATCGGGACGCGCCTCCGAGGGGACCTCCACCGACGCGATTTCCGGCACGGACCCCAGGGTCCGGGGCCCCACCCGCCGGGGAAGGAAGCGCCCGGTGGCGGCGACATAGCGGTCCCAGGCCTCCCCGAACCGGTTCGCCAGCAGGCGCTCCTCCCGGGGCAGGCGCAGGGTGATCAGGATCAGGATCACCGCGATGCCGATCCCCCCGATGCCCGCGTTGGCGGACACCAGGCCCGAGGCCGCGAAGAACAGCAGGTAGGCCGCGTAGATGGGGTGCCGGATGAAGCGGTAGGGCCCGGTCTCCACGAGCCGGTGGTCGGCCCGCAGTCGCAGGGTGGGGCTGAAATAGACCCCCAGGGCCCGGTGGGCGGCCACCAGCAGGCACAGGGCGCACAGGGACAGGGGCACCCCGGCCAGGCGCACCCAGGCCGGCAGTCCCACCGAGAACCGGTCCGCCTCGGGGCGCCCGGCGGCGTACATCCCCACCAGGACCACCAGGGACAGGGTCAGGACCAGGCGCAGCAGCACCGTGAACCACCCCTCGGCCCGGACCCGGGGCGGGGCCGCGACGGTCCCCGTCACCCACTTGAAGTGGAACCGGATCCCCGCCAGGGCCGTGAACTGGGCGATGACCAGCCAGCGGAACAAGGTGTCCAGTTCCATGGGTCCCGGGCCCCGGGAGACCCGGTCACTCTACCCCGAATGGCGCCTTGCGAACAAGGTTCGCCCCGGGAGGGGCCTCCGGGCGACGGGAATCCGGGTGGGATGGCCCCGGTTGACCCCTGCCCCGGCCGTGGTTACCTTGCGCCATCGGCCCCGGACAGAACCTGGACGGAGACGCCCCGTGCGAACGTCGCCCCTGCTGCCCTCCTCGATCGCGGCCCTCCCGGTCCTGCTGGCCGGCCTGGCGGCCCCGGCCCTGGGAGCCACCTTCCTGGAGTTCGCCGGGGCCCCCCCGTCGGCCCATCCCTTCGTCGGGCGGGTCCTGCCAGGGGGACCCGATGCGGCCTACTTCAACCCCGCCCTGTTGCCCGAGGTGCCCAGGCAGTTCAGCCTGGGGCTGTTCTACCTGTGGCAGGACCTGGACGTGTCCCTGGACGCCCGCCCTGCCGGCGCCGATGTGCCCGGGACGATCTACGACGCGCGCCTTCCCGATCCCGGCGGCGGCACCCGGCGCCTGGAGGACCGCCCCATTCCCACGGCCAGGCTGCCCCGGGCGAGGGGTTCCGGGGACTCCTCGGGAGGCCGCCTCTACCTGCACCTGGGCGCGGTGATGAAGTTCTGGAAGGACCGCGTGGCCCTGGCATTCCTGGGAGCGCTGCCCGCGGCCCAGTTCCAGGCCCAGCGGCCCTTCTACGTGGACGAGCGGGAGCAGGCCTTCTCGAACTCCCTGCACTTCGAGCGCCTGGAGGACCGCCTGGAGGCCAACGCCTTCGTGCTGTCCCTGGCGGTGCGCCCGATCCCCCAGATCAGCCTGGGAGCCGGGGTCCGCATCGCCACCGGGTCCAGGGTCCAGAACGAGATTTACGTCCCCGACTCGGGCAACCAGGGGACCTCCCTCTCCGACTCGGAGATCGTCGTCGGCACCCGGATCACCGGCCACGTCGGGGTGTCCGCCCGGCCCTGGAAGGGGCTCCGGGCCGCGGTGACGGTCCACCTGGAGGAGTCCTCCCGGAGCACCACGAAGACCCGGACCCGGTTCTGGAACGAGGACGGCACCTCGGCCGAGGGCAACACGTCCGAGACCTCCCGGGTCTTCCTGTGGGAACCGCTCCGGGTGGGGTTCGGCGCGGGGTGGGACGGCGACCCGTCGGGGGTCGTGGACGGGTGGCGGGTCGGGGTCGGCGGGCTGTGGCAGCAGTGGTCCCGGTATTTGGATCGCCAGGGGGAGAGGCCCGCCGACCGCTGGAAAGACACGGTGTCGGTGTCCGCGGGAGGGGAGGTGACCGTCCGGGGTCACCGGCTGGCCGCGAACCTGGCCTGGGACCCCACGCCGGTGCCGGACCAGGCGGGGCGCAGCAACTACGTGGACTCGGACCGGATCGGGGGCAGCCTGGCCTGGGAGGCCTCCTGGCCCGTGGGCCGGGTGCGCCTGGGGGCCCAGGTGGGCCTGGAGGTCCAGGGGCTCCTGCCCCGGCGGACGGTCAAGGACCCCGGGGCGGCGAATCCCGTCCGGGACGAGTTCCCCGACGCGGCGGTGGACGCCGCCACCGGGCAGCCGGCGGCCGGCGCCGAGGGGCTCCAGACCAACAACCCGGGCTGGCCCGGATGGAAGTCCCGGGCCTGGATGGTCGGGGGCGGCGCGGCCGTGAAGGTGTTCTTCTAGGGCCCGGCGGGAACCGTTCGCAGACGCCTGCGGACGGGGACCCCGGGAAGGAGGATCGGGGCATGGGCAGGGCTTCCTGGTGGTGGGTGGGCATCCTGGCGACGGCCTGCGGCGCCGCCTCCCCGGCGGGGACGGACCTCGCTTCCCCGGACGCGCCTCCTCCCGATGCCGCGGTCGGGGACCCGGACGGGTCCTCCGACCCCGGAATCCTCCTGGACGGGGAACCCGGAACGCCTGCCGACACCCCCTGCGTCCCGGCCCCCTTCCCGGGATCGCCTGCGGGGACCTGGGCCCAGGTCCAGGTCCGGGAGGCCGTCGTGAACTCCCCCTCGCTGGCCGACGTTCGCCGGACTTACACCACGCTGGCCCTGTGGACCGTCACCGGCGACGGGGAGGACCTCGAGGTGCGATCCACGGTCTGCGAGGTCCGGACCGACAGCCCCGACAGCCCCGTCAAGACGATCATCCCCCTGGCCCTGGTCCGGTCGATCCCGGAACAGGACCTGCCCTGCTCGGCCCGGGCCGAGGGGGAGGGCTGGCACCTGGTACAGGATCGCCACGTGGAAATCCGGGGGGCCGTGCTGGCCCACCCCGACACCGACCCCCTGCCGACCGACCCCGGGGACCCGGCGGTGGTGGACCAGGACCGGGACGGCCAGCCGGGCGTGACGGTGCTGCTGACGGGGCTCGTGGACGGTGCGGTGTACGTGGTCCAGCGGATCTGGACCGAACTGGAGGGGTGCTCGGACGCGGCCGGCGGCTTCCAGGGAAGCGTCTCCTGGGGGGAGGATCAGGTGGTGCTGGGGGCGGACAACCCGGTCCTGGTCATGCAGTCGGTGATCACGCCGATCCCGGGCGCCGGGCGGTTTTGGATGAGACCCGTGCCCCCCGGGACGGACTGCGACTACCTGGTGGCGCACCGCCAGGAGATCCTTGGCGAATGACGGGAGGCGGACATGGCCGGAAGACCCCTGGGAATCTGGATCCTGCTGGCGCTCCTGGGCGCCGCGGCCACGGGCCGGGCCCAGGGCCTCCCGTCCGCCGAGGCCGGCACCGGGGACGGGCAGGACGGGAAGGAGGAGGCCAGGGCCCGGCTCGTGGTGGTGCTGGAGGGTCTCCGGAACCGGTCGGGAGTCGTCCGGCTGGCCCTCTACGGGGGGGAGGCGGGCTTCCCGTCGGACCACGCCCGGGCAGTCCGGGGCGCCACCGAGGAGATCGGGGGCCCCGAGGTGCGGGTGGTCTTCGAGGGCCTGGCGCCCGGGACCTACGCCCTGTCGGTCTTCCACGACGAGGACGGGGACGGGAGACTGAAGCGGGGGATCTTCGGGATCCCCACCGAGGGCATCGCCTTCTCCCGGGACGCCCGGAACCCCGTGGGCCCCCCGAAGTGGAAGGACGCGAAGTTCGAAATCCCACCGGGCCAGACGACCATCACCTGCCACCTGCGCTACTGACCCGCCGGGGATCCCCGATCCAGGGCCTTGCGGAGGCGCAGGAAGGCCGCCACCGCCTTCCCCACCAGGGGCGGAAGGGCCGGTTCCTCGGTCCCGGGGGACCCCGGGGAGGTCTCCGACAGGTCCCCGGAAGCATCCTCAATCACCGACGGGCCCCGGGGCGGCCGGTACATCCCCAGCAGGAAGGCCTGGACGTTGCGCCTCACGAGGCCCCGGAGGGGGACGCCGGCGATCATGCCGTAGAGGGGCGCGCTTCCCTCGGAGGCCGACTCGGGATGATCGAGGACATGCCGGCAGGCCTCCCGGAGATCCCGCAGGAACTCCCCGGCCACCTCCCCGTGCCCCGGGTTCAGGATCAGGTGGATGCCCGCCGGGTTCTGGAGGCGATCGACATGCCACCCCCGGCGGTCCATCTGGTCGGCCACCGCGTATGGGTCGGGGCCCCCCGGAGCCGCGCCGATCCCCATCACGGGGATGGCCGGGCTGCCCAGCAGGCGCAGTCCCGGGATTTCCTCGACGCCCTCCCGGAAGACCCGGGCGATTTCCATCAGTTGCCGGGCGTTGCGCCCGTAGCCCTCCCGGCCCAGGGAGGCCAGGGCCGCCCAGGCCGCCGCGATGGGCCCCCCGGGACGGGTCCCGGCCAGGGTCGGGGAGACGTAGACCCCGCCGCACCAGTCGGTCTCCACCGTGAACTGGTGCCGCATCCACCCCCCGGACCGGTACAGGATCAGGGAGGCCCCCTTCGCCCCGTAGCCGTACTTGTGCACGTCGGCCGAGATCGACGTCACCCCGGGGACCCGGAAGTCCCAGGGGGGGATCTCGCCGTGGCGACACCCGGGGGGCAGGGTTTCCACGAAGGGCAGCAGGAAGCCCCCCAGGCAGGCGTCCACGTGGAGGGGGATCCCCTTCCGCCGGGCGATGTCGCCCAGTTCGGGAACGGGGTCCACCACGCCGTAGGGATAGCAGGGGGCGCTGGCGACCAGCCCGATGGTCTGCCAGCCGATGCGCCGGTCCAGGGCCCGGAGGTCCACCCGGAAGTCCGGGCCCAGGGGGACCCGGCGGATCCGGACCCCGAAGAGGTGTCCCGCCTTGTAGAACGCCGCGTGGGCCGACGCGGGGACCAGCACCTCGGGCCGCAGGACCCAGGGCCGGTGGGCCCGGGCCCACTCCCGCATGGCCAGCACCGCCAGCAGCAGGCTCTCGGTCCCCCCCGAGGTCAGCGTGCCCACCACCTCGTGGTCCCCATGGAACAGGTCCGCGGCCATCGACACCGTCTCGGCCTCCAGGCGCCGGAGGCTCCGGAAGGCCATGGGGTTCAACGCATTGGTGTGCAAAAACCGCCCGGCGACCTCCCGGATCAGGGCCTCGTGGTCCTCCGAGTGGCGGTACACCAGCCCGAAGAGCCGGTGGTGCCGGTAGTCGGCGTCCCCGCGTTCCAGGCGATCCAGGGCCTCGAGGACCCGGGCGGCCGGGGCCCCCTCCGAGGGCATGGGAACGGGCGGCTGCATGGCGTTCGCCTCCGGGGGTCGGGACCCCAGTGTAGCCTCATCGGGCCGAATCGGGCAGGGTGGGGGCCGGGGGGGGATCGGCGGCGCGGGTCAGAGGTCGTAGAGGGCCCCGTCGCCCTCGATGCAGGCGACCTCCCGCCCCTCGATCCGCAGGCGGAAGGTCCCCCGGCGGCCCTCGTACTCATTGACGCCCTTCACCAGGCAGGACCGGAGGCGGTCCCGGGAGGCGTCGTCGCCCAGTTCCAGGTGCAGGACCCCCGAGGCCTTGCCGCCCAGTTCCATCTCCAGGTCCCGGGCCGGATCGGCCAGGCGGACCCGGCAGGTCCTCTGGTCCCGGCCGAAGTGGAAGAAGAACAGGAACCGGTGGCGGCCGTCCCGGTAGGGATAGACCCGGAGGGCCGGATCATAGCGGATCCCGGGCTCCCAGCCGGCCCGGCGCAGGAATCCCAGGAAGGCCCGCTCGTCGCCGAAGAGGTTCCCGGTGCCGAAGACCAGGCGGCCCTTCGGCTGCTCCTCGCCCCGCTGAACCGCCCGCAGGAAGTCGTGGAAGATCGTGCAGGGGACCATCTCCTCGTCGTAGAGGGGCAGTTCCCCCGACGCGATCAGGGTGCCCCCCTGGCGGACGAAGTCCACCAGCATCTGCTGGTCCCGCCGGGACAGGAAGAAGGCCAGGGGGATCGCCGCCCGGCCCTTCTCCAGCAGGTCCTCCAGGGACAGGGCGGGCAGTTCGGCGATGCCGTACTGGATGCCGTGGAGGTTGCAGAAGCCCATCGCCGGCTCCAGCACGCCGGCGCCGACCCGCGGCACCGCGTGGGGGATCTGCCAGTGCCGGGGGCTCCCGTCGGGGACCCACGAGGACACGGCGGCATGCTCGGGGACGATCAGGAACCACAGGTCCATCGGGATCTCGGCCGACAGGAAGGCCTCCCCCTCCCGGGCGAACCACTCGTTCAGCAGGGACATGGCCTCGTACATGGGCCCGGTCTCGCCGTTCTCGCCGATGGGGGCGTCCGAGGGGAAGGTGCGGTGCTGCTTCTGGGTGGTCCGGTCCAGGTCGTCGATCCAGTAGCCGTGGCAGACCCCGGTGAAGACCACGTAGCCGGTGCACCCGCCCGCCACGGACGCCAGGGTCTGGAAGACCGGGATCACCGGGTAGCGGGACATGGGGTGGTAGAGGGTCGCGAAGCCCCAGTTCTCCTCGACGTTGATCCCCCGGCGCCGCCGGGCGGTGTGGATGTAGCGGTGGAAGACCTCGTTGTCGCCCACGTCGGGCTCGGGGGGCGTCCGGGCGTCGGGGACGTTGTAGGCCGCGACCCCGAGCCAGGAGATCATCCCGTAGTGGTACACGTCCCGGTCCTGGTCCACCCGGTTCTGGGCAAACCACCACTCGGGGTAGAGGTGCAGGTACTCCCGGGGGCTGTCCTTCGTGGACGCCTCGACCTGGTCCGGGACGTTCTCGTCGATGGGCGGCGTGATCCCCGCGAAGTTGCTCAGGTACGGCAGGTCCAGTCCCAGGGCCTCCCGGTAGCGGGCGTAGAGGTCCCGGCGCTGCCGCCACTGGAACTCCCCCCAGTCGGCCAGGGCCAGGGCATCGCCCCGGTGCCGCACGACCGGACGGGAGGGATCCAGTCGCGGCGGCTGCACCGCCTCGAAGAACCGGTGCTCGGTGCCGTGGACCCGGTTGTAGCGGTCGATCGTGCCGTACTTGCGCCGGAGCATCCGGTGGAAGGCCCGGACCTGGGGGGCGTCGTAGCCGTAGTGCCAGGGGGCGTCGTTGCTGGTGCAGTAGATCGTCTCGTCGTTCAGTTGCAGGGCGATGATCCGGCCCTCGGGGGCCGCGTGGGGCCGCAGCACGTCGCCCACCTGCCGGAGCCACTCCCGGGCCAGGGCGTCGTAGGCCAAGTCGTCGGGGCTCGGCAGTTGCGTGTGGTCGTATTCCCAGTACAGCGGCTGGCCGTTGTGGATCCGGACCGGCTCGATCCCCGGGTTGAAGGAGGGGGAGGCGACGTCCGGCAGGCCCCCGATGTTCAGTTCGCTGTGCACGAAGGGCCCGGGCTTCGCCAGCATGTACAGGCCCTTGTCGGTGCAGAGCCTCAGGAAGTGCCGCAGGTCCCGGGAGTCCAGGGTCCGGCCGTCGAAGTCGTAGCCCGGGTCCCCGGTGACCGGGTCGTGGACCAGGTGGTGCCGCCAGGGGATGTAGAAGCAGATCACCTGGACGTGGGCCGCCTTCAACTGGTCCAGGCGGTCGGACCAGTGGGCCCGCTGGTCCCGGTAGTACTGGTACTCGGCCCCCAGGAAGAAGAAGGGGCGCCCGTCGCGGCAGAACCGCCCGTTCCGGTACTCGATGCGCTCCATGGGACACCTCCCCGTCGCCGGCGGAGTCTACCCCAGGCGGAGGCCTTCCCCAAGGGGGCCGGGAGCCGCCCGTCCGGCCGCCGATCGGCGGGCCCTGCCGGCTGCCCGGTTCGGCCTTCTCGGACACCTCTCTGACGGAGATGGCCCACCCAGAGCAGGCAGATCCTCGTTGTACGAGACACGGAGACCACCGTCCGGGCCCTGGATCCCCCGTGCACGCACCAGCAGTATGTCATGCGATGGAACGATGGGAAGAGGAAGGTCGTCTGCCCGTGTCACGCCCCGGGCTTCGGCCTGGACGGCACGGTGCTGGAGGGGCCGGCGCCGAAGCCCCTGAAGGTCATCGCGGCGAGTCTGGATGGGGAGTGGTCGTGCTGGGTCTGGGGGACCGACCCCGGGGCGGGGCTCCAGGGATGGGCCCCGAATCGGGACTTTCCGGGGAATTCCCTACGACCCGCAGACCGCGCCGCTGCAGGCCAGTCCCGGTCAGCGGTCCGTGTCCGAGATGCAGGGGGCTCCAACCGGAGCGCAGGGGCACGTCCCGCAGTCGCAGGAACGCCCGCCGCTGGGCGCGTCCCCGGTGCCCGGCGGCATGGCGGAGATCCTGTCGGGAACGTTCCGATGAGAGGCCGATCCCGACCGGTCGGTCCGACACCGGTCAGACCGCTCGGAAGCGGTGGCGGTCTTGATCCGGCAAGAGCAGATTGGCATTTTGCCAATACTACATCTGTCATTTTGACAGACATGGTCCGTCATGATAGATCTTCCCGGTCCTTCTGCCGGAGACGAGGATGCCTGCCTACCGTCCCCGCGAGATCGTGCCGTTGCTGACCCGTGCCCTGGCCTCGATGCCCGTCGTGGTCCTGACCGGCATGCGCCAGGTCGGGAAGACGACGCTGTTGCGATGCGATCCCTCGCTGAAGGATCGGCGCTACCTGACCCTGGACGACTTCGACACCGAGGCCGCGGCGCGGTCGGACCCGGCGTCGCTCCTGGCCGGCACGGACCCCGTCACGATCGACGAGGTCCAGCGGGCCCCGGACCTGCTCCGAGCGATCCAGGCCGAGGTCGACCGCGACCGGAGTCCCGGCCGGTTCCTGCTGTCGGGGTCCGCCAACCTGCTGCTGGCGTCGGGCGTGTCCGAGTCCCTGGCCGGACGGGCCGTGTACCTTGAACTGGGGCCGCTGACGTCGAGGGAGGTAGCGGGACGCACTGGGCAGGCGCCGGTCCTTCTGGACGTCCTGGAGGGCCGCATCCCGGACGGTCCGTTCGACCGCCTCACGCGGCAGGCGGTGGCCCTGGGCGGCATGCCCTCCGTCGCGCTCCGAGACGCAGACCCCGACCTGTGGTTCCAGGGATTCGAGCACACCTACCTCGAACGCGACGTGCGATTGCTCGCCCGCGTCCCGGACCTCCCGCAGTTCCGTCGCTTCCTCCGCCTGGTGGCGCACCGCACCGGCAGCCTCGCTTCCCTGTCCGAGATCGGGCGCGACGCCGCGGTCACCTCGGCCGTCGCGGGTCGCTACCTGGGCCTGTTGGAGGCGTCCTTCGCGGTCCATCGGCTGCCGCCGTTCCTCCGCAGCCGGGTGTCCCGCCTGGTGAAATCTCCGAAGATCTACCTGGCCGATTCCGGCATCGCCACCCACCTGACCGGGTCCCGGATGGTGACCGACCCGAGCGACCGGCTGGCGGGCCCGCTGCTCGAGACCTTCGTCGCCCAGCACCTGCGCGCACTGCTGGGGGCCTGGCGGCCCGGGGCACACCTCGGGTTCTGGAACATCCAGGGACGGCACGAGGTCGACTTCGTGATCGAAGAAGGGGACCGCTGTGCCGCGATCGAGGTCAAGGACGCGGCCCGGTGGAGCGACTCGGACCTTTGCTCCCTGCGGCGCTTCCTGGAGGTCGTGCCCGGCTGCGTCGCCGCCGTGCTGGCATGCGACACCCCGCGGGTCGTCCCGCTCGGGGACCGCCTCTGGGCCATGCCGCTCGGCCGCCTGCTGGCCTGACGGCGTATCGGGCCCTGGGCCGGCGCCCCGGAAACCTCCGCGGCCGTCCCGATCCCCCCCGGGAACGCTCCGCGACCCGCGGGATCGTCCGGGACCGGGATCAAAGCGCCTCGGCCAGCACCTCGAGGGTGTAGTCCGCGTCCCAGGGCCGGGACAAGAAGCCGTCGCCGGCGTCCACGACCAGGTACCAGGTCCCCGGGTCGAGCGTGGCGGAGACCTGGGTCGCCAGGAAACTGTCGGTGCCCACGGCGCAGGCCTGCTCCTCCGACGCCCCGCAACCGGGGCCGAAGATCGCGATGGCCGGGGTGCTGCCGTCCGGGGCCAGGGCCCGGGCCGTGACCGTGGCGGCGGCGCCCAGGACGAAGGCATGGGCCGTGTCGGCTCCGGCCAGGGACCAGGAACTGCACGAAAGGGACAGGTCGTTGCGCCGCCCCCGGGTGGTGTTGTGGAAGATCACCGGCACGCCGACCGCGAGCCCCTGGCCGCCATTCAGCCAAAAGGCGTCCGTGCAGTCCTCGCCCGACCGGCCCCCGGTGCAGGCGACGTCCTGGAAACAGCCCGGGTCCTGGCAGTCGGTGAGGCCATCCTCGTCCTGGTCCACCCCGTCGTCGCAGTCCTCGGGGGTCCCGGCCGCCTCGAACCACGCGTCCAGTTGCACCGTGACCGGCTCGCCGCGGCCGTCCGGGCCCCGGCTGCCCGCGTCCACCACGACCACGTAGGACCCCGGGTCCAGCACGGCGGACCAGTGGGCCAGCCCCAGCAGCGCCTCGCCGCATCCCACCAGGCTGCCCGGGCCGCAGGGCGCCCGCATCACGTACAGGGCCGGGGTCTCCTCCAAAAACTCCCGGGACTCCGCGGAGATCCCGACGGCGATCCGGTCGGCCAGCGAGAACGAGAAGGTCGCATCGGGGCCCCCGGCCGACAGCGGCGCACAGGACGCCGACAGGTCGTCGCGCATCCCGGCGGTCGAGACGTATCCCGTCCAGTGCAGTCCCTCGGTCCCCACCCCGGCGAGGGAGATCGGCCCGGGCCCGCCCATCGGCACCGGGTCCGCGCAGGACTCGGCATCGTGCCCCCCCGTGCACGCGCTGTTCCGGAAGCAGTCCTCGTCCTCGCAGTCCACGAAGGCGTCGGCGTCGTTGTCGTTCCCGTCCCCGCAGGCCGATTCCGGCTCGGTCCCGCAGAGGAACTGGAGCCGGTAGGCCCCCGTCTGGAAGACCGTCGCGTCCAGCAGGACCCGGTAGTCCTGGTTGGCCCTCGCCCGGAAGCCCGCCCCCTGGGGGTCCGTGGTGTGCCAGATCGTGACGCCACCCACCAGGAGGAACTCGTCGCAGGACCTTCCCGGCTCGCCCAGTTTGAAGTTGACGTTGAAGTAGTCGGTGCCGCCGGGCTCGGGCCCGAAATAGACGGCGACGTTGGTGGGCTGCGACACCTGGAAGGAGTACCAGTCCGCGTCCCCGGCCGAGGTCAGCCTCCCGTGGACGGTGTCCCCGCAGGAGAGCACCGCCTCGACGGCGCACCCCTGGCAGGCGGCGTCCCCCTGGCAATCCTGGTCCAGGCAGTCGGTCTCGCCGTCCAGGTCGTCGTCCTGCCGGTCGTTGCACAGGGACTCCGTCGCCGGGGGCGCCTCGAAGGTGAAGGTGATGCCGTAGGGGCCCCCGGGAGCCGCCGGAGCCGTCATCGAGTCCACGACGTAGAGGTAGTCCCCCGGCGGCAGCGGCCACGCCAGCACCGCCTCGGCGTCCCCGCCCACGGCGCAGTCCAACCGCTGGTCGGGACGGCATCCGTCCCGGTACAGCATCAGCACCGCCCCGGGACTCCCATCGGGGTCGTCCCCGTCGAAATCGGCTTGGACCAAGACCCGCATCGGCGACCCCAGGACCAGGTGCCAGGCGGCGTCGGGGCCGCCGGTCTGGAGCACGCAGTCGGGCTGGTAGTGATCCCCCATGCCCGTCGTGTCGTGCCGGTAGGACAGGGTCCGGCCCGCCATCTCGGCCGTGACCGGCCGGCCGTCGTGAACCGGAAGGGCATTCCGGCAGACGTCGCCGGCCGGCAGTTCCCGGCAGCCCGGTTCGGCGTCGCACTGGGGATCGTCGCAGTCGATCCGCAGGTCGCCGTTGTCGTCCACCCCGTTGCCGCAGGTCTCGGGCCGGCAGCCGGGTACCGGCGTGTGCCGGCAGGTCCCGCCCTGGCAGACGTCCAGTGTGCAGGGGTCCCCGTCGTCGCAGTCGGCTGGCTGGCAGGCGGGCGGCGTGTCCTCCGGGCCGGCCCCGTCGTCGCCGGAAAGGTCGGCCGGCAGGTCCGCGGGGTCGATGCCACCGTCCGCCGGGACCTCCGTGGGCGAGTCCACCGGGACGTCTGGGGAGGACGGGTCCTCCCCTTCGTCACCGACCGGGTCCGTCCCCTCGTCCTCGCCGGGGAACAGGTCCGGGACATCCGGTCGTGCCGAGTCCCCGGGCTGGTCGCCCTGCACCGCGTCCGGGAGAGGAACGTCGGCTCCCGGGTCACCGCCCGGATCCGTCCCGCCGGCCCCGCCGCCGCAGGCGGCCAGAGTCCACGAAATCGCCCACGCCACGCCCAGGATTCGCTTCATCCCGAACCTCCCCCATTCCAGATCCGTCGATGATGGGCCCGTGGAACGGGATGATATCCAAAGCGGGAGCCGGAATCCAAGCGCCGAGGTGCAGGCGGGCTCAACGGGTCGTCCGGGGGGATCAGGATCGTCCCCGGGGGGAGCGCCGGGGACGGCGAGCGACGAGGAGGGCGGCCAGGGCCCCCAGGAGGATCACCGAAAACCCCGCGAGGTCCCGGCCCCTCCCGGCCTGGCAGCCGATGTGGTTGGTGCTGTCCACCCAGCCGTCGGACCAGTCGCCGTGGATCGTGGTCCGCTGCTCCATGTCCCGGTAGCGGACCTCCAGCGTGGACCGCTCGTTCCGGTCGTACTCGTACTTGTAGAGGTCCCCCTGGCCGGGCTTGTCGAAGCCGTTGACCGCCCAGTCGTACTCGATGCCGTAGATCGGCTCGGGACCCCCGTCCCCCATCCGGTATCCCACGGCCAGCACGGCCAGGAAGTCCCCGCCGTGGGCCCCCCGCTCGCTCTCGGGCCGCAACTCGATGAACTCCACCTCCTCGGGCTGCACGGCCCGGACCGTCAGGGTCCGCAGGGTCCTGCCGGCCGCCGACAGCCGCACCTGGTGCAGGCCCGGGGCCGTCGGGCGCAGCCGGATCCACTCCCGGTCCTCGGCGAAGTAGGTCTGGTCGTCCCGGGCCTCGAGTCCCGGGCTCAGGGACTCGACCTGGAGGACGTCGTTCCCCGACAGGCGGCGCCCCCGGGCGTCCCGGTACTCCACCAGGAAGGTCCCCATGCCCCCCTGGAGGATCTGGACCGTGTCCCCGACCCGGTACTCCTCGGGGGCGGCGTCGATGAACAGGGCCCCGGCGAAGGTCACGTCCACGGCCACCGGGTCCGCCACCTCGACCACGGCCCGCCCCCAGGTGCCTTCCTGCCGGGAACTCCGGTAGAGCACGATCTCGGCCTCGCCCGGGGCGATGGCCTCGGCGTCGAAGTCCGCGACCTCCCTCGTGGACCCGGTGTTCCAGACGTCCAGCACGCCGGGTTGCATCGAGACGGCCTCGGCCCCCCGGAGGTCCATCTGGTCGTGGTCCCGGAAGGCGTAGATCCGGAAGCGCGCCCCCGTGACGTAGGGGGAGTGGAGGTCGTCCGGCGGGGGATGGGCCGGGTCGAAGGGGCGGAAGTCGAAGACGAAATCCAGGTCGTCGTGGAAGTGGACCTGGTCGTCGGGGCATCCGAGGGCGAAGAGGGTCAGCGCCCACCAGGGCATCCGGGACAGGGTTCTCATCGACGACCTCCGGAGGAAGCATCTTCCCGGAAAGATTAGCAAGAGAGGTGCCAGGAGGGGACAGTCACCGATTTACCCGATCCAACCATCCGTTCTGCCTTGCCTTTCCGGCAGGTGAACCCGGCCGGGGCGGTCCTGGACCCCGGGGCGACCGGCATGGCAGGCCCCCGTGCAATGCCCTACCGGATGGAGCATCGATGCTCCAGGACCGGAGGTCCTCTACAATGGACGGGTCTTTCGAGGAACCCGGGAATGCGACGACTTCTCCTGGCGGCCATGGTGGCCCTGCTCTCGGCGGCCTCGGCCGAGGGCAGGCCGAAGATCCACATCGCCTTCCTGTGGCACCTGCACCAGCCGATCTACTGGCCCTACGAGCCGGTGACCGCCACGGCCTCGGCGGGGCGCTACGGCTACGACCTGCTGGCGGTCTTCCTGGACCGCAGCGGCCCCTACCGGGGATGGCCCGTGGACGCCGTGGAGGCCGCCCGGGACCTCCCCCATGCCGGTGCCCAGGTGTCCTTCAGCGGGTCCCTGATGGAAAACCTGGACGTGCTGGCGGCCGCGGGGATCGGCTTTTCGGGATGGAAGGCCCGGTGGCAGCAGGGATCGGGCTGGACGACGAGCCTGGGAAATCCCCGCCTGGACCTCGTCCGCTTCGGCTACCACCACCCCCTGATGGCCCTGGTGGACCCGGGGAGCATCGGACGGCAAATGGCCCTGCACGCCCGGACGGTGACGTCGCGCCTGGGGTCCTCGGTGGTCCGGTCCCGGGGCCTGTTCCCGCCGGAGACCGGGTTTTCCGTGGAGATGATCCCCGCCCTCCGGGCCGAGGGGGTCGAGTGGGTGCTGGTGGACAACATCCACCTGGACCGCACCCGGCCCGACTACCCCTACACCCCCTCGTCGAACCTGATCCCCCCGAACCGGGCCGACCAGCGGAACACCCGGGGAGCCGTGACCTGGGTCCAGTTGCGGGACCTCTGGGCCCCCTCGGCGGTGGCGGTCCCCTGGTCCTACCAGCCCCACCGGGCCCGCTACCGGGACCCGGCCACGGGGTCGGCCTCGGAGGTGATCCTGGTCCCGGCGGCGCGCTACGAGGGCAACGAGGACGCCCGGGGAGGGTTCGGGGCACTGCAGTACGAGAAGGTCTTCGCCCAGTACGAGGCCTACAACACCGATGACGCCCACCCGATGCTGGTCGTGCTGCACCACGACGGCGACAACTACGGCGGCGGGACCGAATCCTACTACCACGGCAACTTCCAGCAGTTCCTGGACTGGGTCCGCAGCCGGCCCGATCGCTTCGAGTTCACGACGGTCCAGGACTACCTGGACCGGTTCCCCCCGGCCCCCGACGACTACGTGCACGCGGAGCCCGGGTCCTGGAGCGGGGCGGACAACGGCGACCCGGAGTTCCTGAAGTGGAACGGGAGGCCCGCCGCCGACGGCTACAGCCCCGACCGGAATTCCTGGGCGGTGCTGGTGGCCGCGACCAACCTGGTCCAGACCGCCCAGGCGAACCAGCCCGAACCGCCCATCGGGGACGTCGAGGCCGGGACCGGCGGGGCGATGGCCCGGGCATGGCACTTCCTGCTCAATGCCCAGACCTCCTGCTACTGGTACTGGGACGGTGCCGAGGGGGGAGTCTGGGACTCCCACCCCACCCGGGCCGCGAACCTGGCCCTGGACCAGGTCCAGGGAGTGCTGGCGGGGACCGTCCGGGACCCGGTGCCGCCGACGATCTACCCGCCCCAGCGCACTCCCTACAACCCCGGGGGAATCGAGTGGGGAACGGAGCCCAGGCCTTCGGACTTCACGGTCTGGACCTACATCGACGACTTCTCGGGGGTGGCCGAGGCGGCCGTCCGGTGGCGGATCGACCCCGACGGGCAGGTGGACGAGGACCTCCGGTACGACTCCCCGGGATGGACCGCCACGGCGATGACGCCGGCCACCGAGGCCTCCCGGACCGACCCGGCCCCCCGGCGGAAGGCCGCCCGGTGGTCCGCCACCATCGCGGGGGTCCGGGAGTCCCTGGTGGATTACTTCGTCGAGGCCAGGGACGGCCAGGGCAACCTGGGCCGCAGCCCGGTCCTCCACGTCTGGGTGGGGCCATCCACGGGCGGCGGAGGGGAGTCGGGCCCCTACAGCCCGGCCCGGCCCTGCCGGGAGGACGTGATCCGCTTCTGCTGGAGCCGGGCCGGCTGGCTCCACTGGGGCATCGACGGGTGGAAGGCACCCCCGGCGTCCCTCTGGCCCGAGGGCACCGTGGCCTTCGACCACGCCTCGGTGGAGAGCCCCCTGTCGGAACAGGCCCCGGGACGGTGGTGCGTGGACGTGGGACCCGTGAGGGAACTGGCGGGACAGATCGACTTCGTCTTCCACGGCCGGGACGGATCCTGGGACAACAACGGGGGCAAGGACTGGCACCTGGTGCTGGAGGAGACCTGCCTCCCGCCCGGGGACCCCGGGGGGACCGAGGAGGCCGAAGAGGCCTCGGTTCCCGAACTCCCGGAGAGCACGTCCGGGGAGCAGGTCCCCGAACAGGGCGACCCCGGGGAGATCGCCGAGGAGACCGGCCTCCCGGACGCGCCACCCGGGGAAGCGGGTCCGGAGGCGGTGCCGCCGACGGAGACGGGGGGTTCCTTCCCCGACGAGGGAGCGGCGGACCCGGGCGGCTGCCCCTGCGATCGGGACGCGGCGGGGCCCGACGGGCTCCCTGGCGAGGGGGTCCGGGACGCGGCCGCAGGCGACGGGTCGATCCCCGGTGGCGACGGGAGGACCTCGGGGGGGTCGGGAGGCTGCTCCCAGGGCGCCGGAAGAATCCCGGGCATCCCGTGGCTGATCCCCGGGGTCCTCTGGGGATGGGCCCGGCGCCGCCTCAGGATTCCCGGGCCAGTCGGGAACGCCGGTCGATGAAGGTCCAGCGGTCCGGCACCCACGGACCGAGCAGACCCGGATCCCGCCACAGATCCTGGAAGGCAGGACGGGTTCGGGGCACTCCCAGCCGCTGGGCCAGGGCCTCTGGGTCGGCCGGGACCGGGGAGGAGAGGCGGGCCTCGGCGAGCCAGCCGGCCAGGAACCCGTGCACCTGTTCCGGGGTCGCCGGAAGCGGGTGGTAGGGCAGTTCGTCGTCGGGGTCGGGGCCCGCCTTCAGGCGCAGTTCCCCGCCCTCGAAGACCTTCAGGCGCAGGGGATCCCCCGGGGGCTCCAGCACGGCGACCCAGGAAATCCCCGGGACCTGGCCGGACAGGTCCCGGACCCGGTGGAACACCCGGTTCCAGCACGCGGGGACCAGCACGACCTTCCCGGCCGATTCCCCGGCGATCCAGCGCTCGAATTCCCCGGCCAGCGCCGGGTACCCCGGAGGGGTCCGGGCGGGGTCCCAGGGCACATAGTCCTCCCGGGATAGGACCCGGACCAGGGCCTCCCGGACCGTCGCCAGGCCGGCTTCCCGGACCAGCGCCATCGCGAAGGGGCGCGGCGGGACCATCGGTCACCCCGCCCCGGGGGGATCGGGGCTCCGGCGGTGGAAGATGGCCGCCTCGAACCGCAGATGGCGGTCCAGGGAGAAGCAGGCAGCCAGATCGTCCTCGGGGATCCGGGCGGCCACCTCCGGATCCGCCCGCAGCCGTTCCTGGAAGGACCCGCCCTCCGAAAGGGCCTTCAAGGCGTTGCGCTGCACCAGGCCGTAGGCCTCCTGGCGCCGGAGCCCCGACCGGACCAGCGCCAGCAGCACCGCCTCGCTGTGCAGGACGTCCCCCGTGACGGCCAGGTTGCGGGCCATCCGCTCCGGGTGCACCTGGAGCCCCCGGAGGATCCCCGCCAGGCGCCGCACCGCGAAGTGGATCAGGGAGGTGGCGTCGGGGGCGATGACCCGTTCCACCGAGGAATGGCTGATGTCCCGTTCGTGCCACAGAGCCACGTCCTCCAGGGCCGCCAGGCTGTAGGACCGGACCAGGCGGGCCAGCCCGCAGAGGTTCTCGGACAGGATGGGGTTCTTCTTGTGGGGCATCGCCGAGGACCCCCGCTGCCCGCGCCCGAAGGGCTCCTCGGCCTCGCCGACCTCGGTCCGCTGGAGGTGGCGGAGGTTCGTGGCGATGGCCTCGATCACCGCGGCGCCCTGGGCCAACGCCGAGAAGAGCGCTGCATGGCGATCCCGGGCCACCACCTGGGTCGCGCAGGGCTCGGGCCGCAGTCCCAGCCGCGACAGCACCCGGGCCTCCCGGTCCGGGTCCCCGAAGGCCAGGTTGCCCACCGCCCCCGACAGTTTCCCGACCCGGACCTCCTCGAATCCGGCCCGGAGGCGCTCCATGGCGCGGGCGACCATCTCCCGCCAGCCCAGCAGCACCAGCCCGAAGGAGGTCACCTCGGCGTGCATCCCGTGGGTGCGCCCGGCGACCGGGACGCCCCGGTGGGCCTGGGCCTGGTCCAGCAGCACCCGGTCCAGTTCCCGCCAGTCCCGGAGGATCAGGGCCCCGGCCTCCTGGAACTGGAGGGCCAGGGCCGTGTCCAGGGCGTCGGAGGAGGTGAGGCCGAAGTGGAGGAACCGCCCGGCCTCCCCCACCTGCTCCTCGACGTGGGCCAGAAAGGCGATCACGTCATGGCGCAGGGTTTCCTCGAGGGCCTCGATCCGCGCCGGGTCCAGGCGCACCCGCTCCCGGATCACCGCCGCCCCGCCCGGGGGCGCGATGCCGTCCTCCTCCAGGGCCTCCAGGTAGGCGACCTCGACCTCGAGCATCCGCTCGAACCGCCGCCGGGAGGACCAGACCTCCCGCATCTCGGGCGTGCTGTAGCGATCGATCATGGCGCTCCTTGTCGCTGGTCAGGGGGTGGGGTCGGCGCAGCAGCGGAAGCCGTCGGTGGCCTTCGGCGAGAACCGGCGGGTGGCGTAGCCGCACGACCCGCCCCCGCCCCGGGAGGCGTCGCCACCCCGCAACTGCCCGTCCGAGGTCCACTCCCCGGCGTTGCCCACCAGGTCGTAGATGCCCGCGGGGCTCTTGCACGACGGGAAGGACCCCGAGGGCTGCAGGGACCCGGAGGTGTTGCAGACCCCGGCCTCGAAGGACGCGTCGCCGCAGGCCTTCAGGAACTCCCGGCCGGTGCAGAGGCGCTTGCCGGCTTTCTTGCACAGGCCCGCGGCGGTCCCGGAATGGACCCCGGTCTTCGGCTTCTCCCCCTGTCCGGGGAACTCGTAGGCGTCCATGCAGAAGGCCACGTCGGCGGGCTTCGCCCCGGCCGGGGGATTCGGGTTCCAGGCCACCAGCACCATCCCCGCCGGGCACCGCAGAACCGGGGCCGGAGGCGGAGGGGGGGGG
>Ga0302250_1000720_pt1 | contig 29199 bp, 29 predicted proteins | sample AAG_RA_Asp_MG_FD_193536 | JGI IMG/M metagenome (GOLD analysis project Ga0302250, IMG submission 193536) | Enriched activated sludge microbial communities from anaerobic digester in WTTP, New Holstein, Wisconsin, United States - AAG_RA_Asp | ecosystem: Engineered > Bioreactor > Anaerobic >... | reverse complement strand
GAGAAAAACGGAGCCGGAGAAGACGCCGGTGCTGGGTGAAGAGGGAGACGCCGGCGGCAGAAAGGTCGGAGAGCGTCGCGGCGAGCGGGGAGCGCGTGGCGGGGTCGGCGGAAGCAGCCATCGGGGGTCCGGCGAGAAACGGGAAGCCGGGATTTTACGCCAAATGCATTTTTATTGGGCGTGGGTGTATGACTTGTGCGTATGTCCGGAACTCCGGGTGGCACTTTTCGCTAAAGGGGCGATTGGCGTCCGAAAAAGACGATCGAAACGCGCGCGGATCAGTAGGTGCGCAGTGTCTCTCCACTCACCTTGTCGAACAAATGCATCTTCCCTGGTTCGATGGCGACCTCGATCTGCGTGCCGGGGGCGGGCCGCACCGCGTTGCCGAAGCGCCCGACGATGGCGTGCTGGCCCAGGGCGAAATGCACGAGGTTCTCCGCGCCCATCGGTTCGATCAGTTCCACTTTCAGCGACAGCTTCGGCCAGCCGGCGGGGGTTGCGGAATCGGCCAGGTGCAGGTTTTCCGGGCGGATGCCGAACTCGACGTCGCTGCCGAGGCGATCCTGGATGGCGGGCAGCAAGGCGTCGGGAAGCGGCAGGTGATGGATGCCGGCCAGGTTGAGCATCGGGCGCCCATCGTTGGCAACGACGCCGGCATCGACGAAGTTCATCGGCGGCGAGCCGGTGAACCCGGCGACGAAGCGGTGGCGCGGCTGATGGTAGATTTCGTCGGGCGTGCCGACCTGGACAATGACGCCGGCGCGGAGGACGACGATGCGGTCGGCCAGCGTCATCGCCTCGACCTGGTCGTGCGTGACGTAGATGGTCGTCCCTTTGAGGCGGTGGTGCAGCTTCTTGATCTCGGCGCGCACCTGGTTGCGCAGCAGGGCGTCGAGGTTGGACAGCGGTTCGTCGAACAGGAACACCTTGGGCTGGCGCACGATGGCCCGTCCCATGGCCACGCGCTGGCGCTGCCCGCCAGAGAGCGCCTTGGGCAGGCGTTCGAGCAGATGGCTGATTTGCAGCGTCTCGGCTGCGGAATGAACGCTTTCCTTGATCCGGTCCGCCGGAGTTTTGCGCAGGCGCAGCCCGAAGGCCATGTTCTCGAAGACGGTCTTGTTCGGGTAGAGCGCGTAATCCTGGAAGACCATGGCGATGTCGCGGTCCCGCGGCGGCAGGTCGTTGACCACCTGCCCGTCGATCAGGATCTCGCCGGCGGTGATGTCCTCGAGTCCGGCGACCATGCGCATCAAGGTACTCTTGCCGCAGCCCGACGGGCCGACGAAGACGATGAATTCGCCGTCCCGGATGTCGAGATCCACCCCGTGGATGACCGGCGTGGCATCGTAGCTCTTGAAGACGTTTTTCAGGCTGACTGCACTCATTGACCAACCTTTCGTTCTTGTTTATCCCTTTTATCCTTTAACCGCTCCCTGGGTCATCCCGGCGATCAGCCGTCGCTGGATGAACATGAACAGCACGGTGACCGGCAGCGCGCCGACGACCCCGCCGCCGGTGAGCAGTCCCCATGCAATCTCGTATTCCCCGATCAGCGTCTGGATGGCGACGGTGAGGACGCGCACGTCCTGCCCGGCGAGCACCGAGGCGTAAAGGTATTCGTTCCACGAGGTGATGAAGATGTAGATGCCGGTGGCGATGATGCCCGGCAGCGTCACCGGCAGGACCACGCGCAGCATGGCGCCGAACGGGCGGCAGCCGTCGACCTGCGCCGCTTCGTCGAGGCTGCGCGGCACGGCGTTGAAGTAGCTGATCATCATCCAGGTGGCGAACGGGATGGCGAAGGTCGAATGGGCCAGGATCAGTCCGAGGTGCGTATCGAGCAGTTGCAGGTGGCGCATGATGATGAACAGCGGGATGATCAGGAGCACCACCGGAAACATGTTGATCAGCAGGAAGGTCAGCATCAGCAGGTGGCGTCCGGCGAAGCGGTAGCGCGAGAAGGAGTAGGCCGCGGTAATGCTGACGGACAGACCGAGCACGACGGCGCCGCTGGCGACGATGAAGCTGTGGCCGAGGTTTTGGAGAAAGTCGGTTTTGGCGAACAGGCGGACATAGTTTTCGATGGTCACGACTTCGGGCAGCAGGCTGCGATTGGCCGAGAAGAGCGTTGATTCCTGTTTCAGCGAGGTGATCAGCATCCACAGGTAGGGGCCGATGGCGAAGAGGACGATCAAGGCCATCGGCAGATGCAACAGCAAGAGGCGGCGACTGAAGGAAGTCTTCGCGGTTCTCATTCCATCTCTCTCCCCATGCGGCTCAGGTAGAGCACGATGAAGCCGAGCAGGAGCAGCGCGAAGGTCACGGCCAGTGCCGAGCCGTAGCCGAAGTCCATGCTGCTGTAGGTGCGCTTGAAGGCGTAGAGCGGCAGCGTGTGCGTGGCGTAGCCGGGGCCGCCGCCGGTCATGACGTAGATGACGTCCATTGAATTGGCGACCCAGATGATCCGCAGCATCACCGCCGTGACCAGCACGCTCTTCAGTCCCGGCAGCGTGATCTCGACGAACTGCTGCCAGGTCGTTGCCCCGTCGATCGCCGCGGCCTCGTAAAGGTTGGCCGGGATGGTCTGCAGTCCGGCCAGGATCATGATGGCGAAGAAGGGGAAGCCCTGCCAGACCAGCGCGGTGATGATCGAGTACAAGGCCGTGTCCGGGTCGGCGAGCCAGGGAATGGCGCTGTTGAGCATCCCCACGCGCAGCAGCAGGTCGTTGAGCAGCCCGACCTGCGGGTGGTAGATCCACGACCACATCAGGCCGATGACCACACTCGGCAGCGCCCAGGGAATCAGGATCAGGCTGCGCGCCAGCGTGCGCCAGCGGAACTGCTGGTTGAGCAGCAGCGCGGTGACGAAGCCGAGTGCCAGCTGCAGCGGCACGGTGATGCCGATCCACAGCGCGGTGCGTCCGAGCGAGGCCCAGAAGACCGGGTCGCGGGCGATGGCGATGAAGTTGTCGAGGCCGATGAAGCGCGTTGCCTTCGGCTTCCACAGGATTTCGTAATAGAGACTGGTGATGCCCGCCTGCAGCATCGGGTAGAAGACGACGATCAGCGTGGCCAGCACGGCGGGCGACAGGAGCCAGTAGGGCATGCGGCGGAGGCTGGAACGTTGGCTCATGGTCTCCCTTCTGTCGGTTTCAATCCGGGCAGATGAATCCGTCATTCCGGCGCAGGCCGGAATCCAGGTTTTCGGAACACTGGCTGGATCCCGGCCTGCGCCGGGATGACGGAGAAAAACAGGTCGTGTGTCGCGTTACTTCGTCGCGAAGTGCTTCTCGATCGTCGTCATCATCTGCTCGGGCGTGATCTCGCCGGTAAGCGCGCGCTGCATGTTGACCGGCCACACCGTATTCACGAAATCGGAGGTCTGCGGCACGGCGGGCAGCGTCTTGGCGAACGGCAGTGAGTCGACGGTGGCCTTGACGAAGCGCGGTTCGAAGGCCGCTTTTTCCGATCCGCTGCGGGTCACGGTCATCTGTCCGGTGGCCTGGTTGAACTTCACGTTGTTGTCGCCTTCGCTGAGGAAACTCATCCATTTCCAGGCGGCATCCTTGTTCTTCGAAGCCTTGAACAGCGCCGTCGATTCGTCGCCGAACGAGGTCCAGCGGCCACCGTTGCAGGACGGCGCCGGCACGGCCGAGACCTTGTCGCCGAGCGCGGCAACCATCGTCTTCGAGGAGCCGATGTGATGGAAGATCATCGCCGTGCGTCCCGACTTGAAGGTGCTGATGATTTCGTTGAAGCCGTCGTTGGGTGCGGAAGGCGGTGCTACCTTGTGCTTGCGGAACAGATCGACGTACCAGTTGTTGGCGGCAATCGCTTTCGGCGTGGTCATTCCGCCCGGGGTCAGCTCGGATTGCGAGAGCACGAACGGTCCCCAGTTGTCGTAGCCGCCCTTGCCGCCGCGCATCCCGAAACCGAAGAGTTCGATGCCGTTATTGGCGCTGGCCGGAAGCGTGAGCTTCTTCGCCGCATCGAGGAAATCCTCGCAGGTGGCCGGTGGTTGCAGCCCGGCATTGGCGAAGAGGTCGGCGCGGTAGTACAGATAAACCACGACATATTGCAGCGGCAGGTAATACTGCTTTCCGTCCGGGCCCTTGTTGATGTTCAGCAGGTTGTCGCCGAGATCGTTCTTCCCAGGCCACGATGCGACCCGCTTGTCGATCGGTTCGAGGGCATCCATTTCAATCAGCTGCGGCTGCTGCGCCAGCTTGACCATCGCCACGTCAGGGGCCTTGCCGCCGACGATTGAGGTGAAAAGCTTGTCGTAGTAGTTGTTCCAGGGGATGTTCTCCGCCTTGACCTTGATGCCCGGGTTCTTGCCCTCGAAGCTGGCGACCAGTTCGTCCATCAGCTTGATGCTTTCCGGATTGTCGAAGTGGTACCAGAAGTTTACGGTGGATTGCGCCCAGGCGTGGCTGGCGGCGAATCCTGAAAGCGCGGTGGCGAGGACGATGCCGAGTGTGGATTTCTTGAACATGTTGGACCCCCATTCTGGTTGGTTTGAGATTTACCGCATGCTGTTTTCCTGCTCCTTGGTTGCTTTGGGTTGAAACAATGACTATTTGTTGTTGCGCGACTGCATGAAAGCGGCGATCGCGTCCAGGGTAGCGACGGCTTCCGGGAGCGCTTCGCTCCAGTGCAGGAAGTTGTGGATCACGCCCGGGACTTGTCTGAACTCGAACGGCGTGTTGGTCTGCGCGAGCTTTCGCGCCAGTTGGACGCTGTCGTCACGCAACGGGTCCAGTTCCGCGGCGACGATGAGCAGCGGGGGGAGGTTGTGCAGGTCCGCTTCGACCGGAAACATGCGTTGCCGTGCGAAATCGGGAATTCCTCCCGCCTGGTAGTTGTTGCGAAACCAGGTCATCCGGGCTGTCGTCAGCCCAAAGGCTCCCTGACCGAAAAGGCGTTGCGATTCGGTCTCCCTTGCGTCGCTGTATGCGCCGTAAATCAAGGCAGCAGCGTCCGGGAGTAATTCGTCGAGGCTGCGCAGGTCGAGCATCATCGCCAGGGCGAGGTTTGCCCCTGAGGAGTCGCCCGCAACAAGCCAGTGGAGTCCGGAAGTGTCCTGTCCGCGCAGCCAGCGCCAGGCCCAGGTGCAATCGTTGAGGCCGTAGGGAAACGGGCGTTCCGGCGCCAGGGCGTACTCGATGCCGTAGACGGCGAAGCCGGTGCGCTCGGCAAGGCGCGCCATGATGCCCATGAACGACGCAATACTGCCGAATGTCCAGCCGCCACCGTGCAGATATAGCAGCCTTCCCCTCGCTTCCGTTTTTGCCGTCTGGATGCGCACGGCAGGAATGGGCTGCGACGGGTGCCGGGAAAACGGATTCCGCGGAATCTCGAAGTGCTCGATATCGTAGCGGGAGGTGTCGATCCGGTTCCAGCGCGCATGACGTATCTCGAAGATCTTTCGGCCTTCCTCTGCCGGCAGGGTGGTGACGTCCGGGAATTGTGCCTCGTCGATCGACATGCGCACGAACAGGTCGCGCATCGGCCCGGACATCCGGTTTTCCGGCGCGAGGTCGGCAGCGGGGCTGTTGTCTTTGGTGCCGAAGATGCTCGAGACGTGGTGGCCGACGATTTCCGCCGCAATGTCCGCGTCGCCGGCCTGCAGTGCCGCGATGATGTTGCGATGGCGCTGCGCGGTTTCGAGCAGGGCGCGGCGGTTCCCCGACTGGGCGATCTTGTTGCGGTGATTGACGACCGAGCAGCGCATCAGCACCGGCGTCAGCGCCGGCAGGTTGGCGATCTCGAACAGCTGCATGTGGAATTCGAGGTCTTTCTCGAACAGCGCGTATCCGTCGTCCGCCTGTGCGGCCTGTTCCATGGCGTCGACAATGCCGCGCAGGATGGCGAGCTTGGCGTCCGTCAGGTGCTCCAGCGAGAGCCGTGCGGCGCGCATTTCAAGCATCCTGCGCAGCTCGAGAAAGATCTCGGACTCGACCGGGCTGATCGGCGAGACGGTCGTGCCGCGATAGCCCTGGCGCTGGATCAGCCCGTCTTCCTGAAGACGCAACAGGGCCTCGCGCACGGTGCTCTGGCTGCAGCCGAGGGTGCCGGCGAGTTCAAGCTCCACCAGTTGCTGGCCGGGTTGCAGTTCGGACATGACGATCTGCTTTTTCAGCCGCTTGTACAGCTCGTCGACCTTGCTCGAGGTTTCCTTGCGTGTGGACATTCCTTTCCCATCCCGTTCTCTTCTTTTTTCCGCCGGCCCGGCTCAGAGTTGCTTGCGCAGAGCGGTGATTTCTCCCGATGACAGTGTCCGGACCTCGCTGTTGTCCATGGAGGTGTTCCTGTTTTCCATAAGGATCAGCTTGGCGTCCTTGGTGGTAATGGTGTTATGCCAGACCGATGGGTGGATGCAATATACCTTGTTTTTTTCCATCGGGACGCAGCGGATGTCCGAGCAGTTGTTGTCGGGCGAGTGGTCGACGAGGAGCGTGCAGCCGCCTTCGAGCAGGACGAAGACCTCGTCGGTCTGCATGTGGCGTTCCATGTTGTCGAAATGGGCAGCGTCGTTGGCCGGCTTCCAGTTCTTGATGCCGACGAACCAGTCGCCGCTTTCGACGACACGTTTCAATCCTTCCCCCTCGAAGTCGGCGACACTCACCTTGTTTGTGTTCATGCTTTTTCTCCCAGGAATTTGCGTGCGTTTTCGGCGATGTGCGGGGCGGTCAGGCCGTAGTGTTCGAGCAGTTCATCCGGAGTTCCGGATTGGCCGAAGCAGTCCTGAAGGCCGATGCGGCGCAGACGTGCCGGGCAACTTTCGGCGAGAACCTCCGCCACCGCTGAGCCGAGTCCGCCGATGATGGAATGGTCCTCCACGGTGATCAGGTGGCCGGTCTTTTTCGCCGCCGCGATGATCGCTTCGCCGTCGATCGGCTTGATCGTGTGCATGTTTATTACCGCAGCGCTGATCCCTTCCTTCTCCAGCTGCTCCGCGGCAAGCAGCGCCTGATACACCATCAAGCCGGTGGCGATGAGAGTGATGTCGCTCCCTTCGCGCAGGGTGTTGGCCTTGCCGATGGTGAAGGGCGCGTCGTCCTCGGTGAAGTAGGGCGCCGGCGGGCGGGTGACGCGGATGTAAACCGGCCCGGGGTGGTCGATGGCTGCGCGCAGCGCCTTGCGCATCTCGATGGCGTCGCAGGGAACGAGCACGGTCATCCCGGGAATGCTGCGCATCAGAGAAATATCCTCGATGCTCTGGTGGCTGCCGCCATCCTCGCCGACGGTCAGGCCGTTGTGCGTGAGCGCCAGCGTGACGTTGAGATGCGGGTAACAGATGCTGTTGCGTACCTGCTCGAAGGCGCGCCCGGCACCGAAGATGGAAAAGGTGCTGGCGACCGGCGTCAGGCCGCTGATGGCCAGTCCGGCGGCGACGCCCATCATGTTCTGCTCGGCAATGCCGAGATTGAAAAAGCGCTGAGGGTATTTTTCGCCAAAGACGCAGGTGGTGGTCGCGTGCGCCAGGTCGGCGTCGAGTACGACGAGGTCGGGGCGTTCGCCGCCGAGTTCGGCCAGTGCCTCGCCGTAGGCGACCCGGATTGCTTTCGTTCCCCTGATATTGAGTGCGTTCATCTCAAGCCTCCAGTTCCGCCAGTGCCTGCTCGGTTTCGTCCGCGCTGGGCGCCTTGCCGTGCCAGCCGGCCTGGTTTTCCATGAAGGAAACGCCCTTGCCCTTGACCGTCTCCGCCAGGATGAACTTCGGCTTGTCCGTTTTTCTGGCATAGGCATCGAGCAATTGGGCTGTGTCGTGACCGTCGACCTCGATGACGTCGAAGCCGAAGGCCAGCAGCTTGGCCTTGATGTCGCCCAGATTCATCACCTCGTCGTTGGCCCCGTCGATCTGCAGGCCGTTGTGGTCGAGGATGACGGTGAGGTTGGTCAGCCCGAAGTGCGCTGCCGACATCATCGCTTCCCAGGACTGCCCTTCCTGCATCTCGCCGTCACCGACCACGGCGAAGATTCGTTGCGCGGAGCCCTTGAGGCGTGCGCCGAGCGCCATGCCGACCGCGATCGAGCATCCTTGTCCGAGCGAGCCGGTCGAGGCGTCGACGCCGGGGGTCTTCTTCATGTCGGGGTGGCCCTGCAGGCGGGAGCCCAGCCGGCGCAGCGTTTCCAGTTCCTCGCGTGGGAAATAGCCGCGGCGGGCCAGAACGGCGTAAAGCGCGGGGGCGGCGTGCCCCTTGCACAGGACGCATTTGTCTCGCTGCTCGGGCGGAGTGGCCGGATCCGCGCGCATTTCGCGGAAATAGAGCGTCGCCAGTATTTCGGCGCAGGAAAGTGATCCGCCGGGATGTCCGGACTTCACCCGGCCGATCATCCTGACGATATCGGCGCGGATTCCCCGGCACAGTCGCTGCAATTCTTCATCTTTCATGCCAGACCTCTCCGTGTTGTTCGATATGTGATGAACCGGAACGAAAAGCTGCGCTGCAATGACTGAAGATTATCGATATTATTATCGATAATCTTCAGTCGGTCAACCGTTCTTTTGTGTTTCCTGCCCGGATCCGTACTCGCCCATTGGGCGCAGAAGCTCGGGCGTATAATTCGCCGCTCCCCCTGAACACTGGTTGTCCCGAAATGCTCACTGTTTTATCCCGTCACCGCCTCGCCGATCGCAAGGCCTGGAGAGAACGGGCGGTCATCTGGCTGGCGGCCGTCGTCACCGGATTGGTTGTCGTCGCTTTTTCCCGTCTGACCGAACACGCGATCGAGTATTTCAACCAGGGGATGCGGCGGTTTTGGTGGCTCCCGCTGTTGCTGTGTCCCCTGGCCGGCATGGGGATCGCCTGGTTGACGCGCACCTTTTTTCGCGGAGCCGAGGGAAGCGGAATCCCGCAGGTCATCGCGGCGCTCAGGGATGAGGCGGAGGGTGAGAAGGTCAGCCTTTTCGTTTCCGTCAGGATCGCCTTCGGGAAGGTGTTGCTCGGGGTGGTCGGGCTGGCTTCCGGGTTTTCGATTGGCCGGGAGGGGCCGTCGGTGCAGGTGGGGGCGAGCATGATGTACGCCTTCCGGCGTTTTCTCCCCAAGCGCTCGCCGCGCTTCGCCAAACATCTCATCCTGGCCGGCGGCGCCGCGGGCATCGCCGCGGCGTTCAACACGCCGCTGGCCGGAATCGTTTTTGCGATCGAGGAACTCGGCAAGCGCTTCGAGGAAAAAACCAACGGGGTGTTGATCTCGGCGATAGTGCTGGCAGGCCTGATTTCGATCTCGATCCAGGGCAACTACATCTACTTCGGGCGACTGGCAGTCGACAGCATCGATTACCACCTCCTCTGGCCGGTCTTCGTCTGTGCCTTGGCCTGCGGAATCGCAGGCGGGGTGTTCAGCCGCCTTCTCGTCCGCGCGGCGAAGCCGGGCAAGGGCAGGGTGAGCCTTTTTCGCCAGCAGCATCCGTATTACTGGGCCGGTTTTTGCGGGCTGATGGTGGCGTTGCTGGGGGCGGTCAGCAACGGCGCGGCGCATGGGTCGGGCTACCTTTACACCCAAAGTACGCTTGAGGGCGCGATGAACCTGCCGTGGTATTACGCGCCGGTGAAGTTCGCCGCCACGGTGTTTTCCTTCCTCAGCGGGATTCCCGGAGGCATCTTCGCGCCGAGCCTTGCCGTCGGCGTCGGGATCGGCGCGGATGTACATTTCCTGCTCGGATCGGTCGGCGCGCTGTCGATCTACGCCCTGTGCATGGCCGGATTCCTGGCGGCGGTGACACAGGCGCCGCTGACGTCGTTCATCATCGTGATGGAAATGATCGATGGCCACGAGATGGTTATCAGCCTGATGGCCGTAGCCATGCTCGCCTCGCTGGTCTCGCGCCTGTTCAGCCCGCCGCTTTACAGCGCGCTGGCGGATATCCAGATGCAGCGTCTCGGCCTGGCGGCGAAAAGCGGGACGGGCGAAGAGGGGGCCGGCGCGCGGCGCGACGGAGATACGGCGCCGTAGATGTCAGGGTTTTCCTGCGCGTTTTTGCGCGTACATCAGAAACACCGGGTAGCTCTTCTCCGGTTGCCCCTTGTTGATGGTGAATACGGTCGAGAAAACGACGTTGATGAATCCGGCGTGTTCCGCCCGGCGTGCAAGATCCGCCCGGTCAAAGCCGTTGTGCCCGTCGAACCCCGCACCATGAAACGAGCCGTCCTCGCGGTCGAGGTCGGCGATGCACAAGTGACCAGAGTCGGCCAGCAGCGCGTGCAGCTTCCGCAGGATGTCGTCGGTGTCCGGGATGTGGTGCAGGGTCATCAGCGAGCAGGCGAGGTCGAATTGCAGTCCCGGGAGCGGGTCGGTCGACAGGTCGAGGCGGATCGGCGTCATGTTGCCGATTTGCGCGCTGTCGATCTTGCGTCGCAGCACGTCGAGCATGCCGTCCGAGTTGTCGGCCAGCACGATCTCGCGCAGCGACGATTGCAGTGCGAAACTGAGCAGGCCGGTGCCGCAGCCGTATTCGAAACCGCTCATCGAGGCGAGGTCGGGAAGGTGGGCCCGGATGGCGTTGGCGACTGCGCGCGCACGCGCGGTTTTCATCGGGTCGTCGTCCCAGGTGGCGGCGCGCCGGTCGAAATCGTCGCGGTGTGCGGAAGTCGTCATGACGTTGGTCGGTCGTTGAAAACCGGGCAATCTACCAGATCAGCGATGGCCCAGAACGATGGAACGGGTGATTTCGTCGCGCTCGCCGACGCAGAGCGTATCGAGCGCTCGTGAGAATTCCGACGGATCTTCAGCGGCGAGTTCGAACAGGGTCATCGACGAGCGGAATTTCAGGTCGTCCGGTGAACCGAAAATACCGCTGACACCGCTTTCCCGATGCGCAGTAACCGCCGCCGTGCAGGCCAGCAGTCGTGCTCCGAGCAGCGGATGGGCGAGGTAGGCGCGCGCTTCCTCCAAACCGCTGAGGGCGTAGTACTGCGCGGTTGGACTGATGCCCAGGCCGCGAATCTGCGGGAAGATGAACCACATCCAGTGTGATCGCTTTCTGCCGGCGCGTAATTCCGCCAGCGCGTTTTCGTAGACCGGGGCTTGGGCCTCGACAAAACGTGCGAGATCGAAAGGGTCGGCGGACATGGCGAACCTCGCGTCATTGGAACGATTTTCAGGATAGTCGACGCTTGGCCTGGTCGGAAGAAACAAAAACGCCCCGGGAAGCGTCCGGGGCGCTGGCTGGCCTGGTTGCCGGCGGTCAGCGTTTCAGTCGCGCCAGTTGCGGCTTGAGCTTCTCGACCGTTGCGCTGAAATCGGCAAGACGCTTCTTCTCCTGTTCGACGACTTGCGCTGGCGCGCGGGCGACGAAGCTCTCGTTGGCGAGTTTCGCCGTTGCTTTCACGATCTCGCCTTCGAGTCGGGCGATTTCCTTTGCGAGGCGCTCGGTCTCGGCAGCGACGTCGATATCGATCTTCAGCATCAGGCGAATCTCGCCGACCACGGCGATCGGCGCGTTGGCGTCCTCGGGCATCTGCTCTACGATCTGCACCTCGGAGAGCTTGGCCAGCGCCTTGAGATAGCGGGCGCAGCGCTGCAAGACCTCGGTATCGCCGCTGGCGATCAGCGGCACCTTCTGCGCCGGCGAAATACCCATCTCGCCGCGCAGGTTGCGGCAGGCGTAGGCGATGTCCTTGAGTTGCTGCACCTTGGCTTCGCTGGCTTCGTTAAATTTCAGCGGGTCGGCCTTCGGATACGCGGCGAGCATGATCGACTCATGCGTCTTGCGGTGCGCAAGCGGAGCGACGGCCTGCCACAGTTCCTCGGTGATGAACGGGATCAGCGGATGCGCGAGGCGCAGCACGGTTTCCAGCACCCGTACCAGCGTGCGGCGGGTGGCGCGGGCTTCTTCCGGCGTGCCGTTCTGGATCTGCACCTTGGCGAGTTCCAGATACCAGTCGCAGAACTCGTCCCAGACGAATTCGTAGATGGCGCGGGCCAGCAGATCGAAACGGTAATCAGCGAAATGCTGCTCGACTTCGGCCTCGGTGCGCTGCAGACGGCTGACGATCCAGCGGTCAGCGAACGAGAAACGCAGGCCGTCCGGGCTCATATCAGGCACGGCGTCCGGATCGATGCCGCAATCGTGGCCTTCGGTGTTCATCAGCACAAAGCGCGTGGCGTTCCACAGCTTGTTGCAGAAATTGCGGTAGCCCTCGCAGCGGTGCAGGTCGAACTTGATGTCGCGGCCGGGACTGGCCAGCGAGAGGAAGGTGAAGCGGAGCGCATCGGTGCCGAAGGAGGGGATGCCTTCCGGGAATTCCTTGCGCGTGCGCTTCTCGATCTGCTCGGCCTGTTTCGGGTTCATCAGGCCGGTGGTGCGCTTCTTGACCAGGTCCTCGATGCCGATGCCGTCGATCAGGTCGATCGGATCGAGCACGTTGCCCTTGGACTTGCTCATCTTCTGGCCTTCCGCGTCGCGGATCAGGCCATGCACATAGACGTGCTTGAACGGGATCTTGCCGGTGATGTGCTTGGTCATCATGACCATGCGCGCTACCCAGAAGAAGATGATGTCGAAGCCGGTGACGAGCACCGTCGACGGCAGGTAGAGATCAAGTGCCTGGTTCGATTTTTCCGGCCACTCAGGCGTCCAGTCCAGCGTCGAGAACGGCCACAGCGCGGAGGAGTACCAGGTGTCGAGGACGTCCGGGTCGCGCATCAGCGGGCCGGCGTAGCCGATCTTGTCGGCCTGGGCGCGCGCTTCGTCCTCGTTGTGGGCGACGAAGACTTCGCCGTTTTCGCCGTACCAGGCCGGAATCTGGTGGCCCCACCAGAGTTGCCGCGAGATGCACCAGTCCTGGATGTTGTTCAGCCACTGGTTGTAGGTGTTGACCCAGTTCTCCGGCACGAACTTGATCTCGCCGGAAGCCACGCATTCAAGGGCCTTGCCGACGATGCTGGTACCGTCTGCGCCGGGCTTGGACATGGCGACGAACCACTGGTCGGTGAGCATCGGCTCGATGACGACGCCGGTACGGTCGCCGCGTGGCACCTTCAGCTTGTGCTTGTCGACCTTGACCAGTACCCCGGCGGCTTCGAGGTCGGCAACGACGGCCTTGCGCGCGTCGAAACGGTCCATGCAGCGGTATTTTTCCGGGGCGTTGTCGTTGATCTTCGCGTCGAGCGTCAGGATCGAAATGATCGGCAGCTTGTGGCGCTGGCCGACCGCGTAGTCGTTGAAATCGTGCGCCGGCGTGACCTTGACGCAGCCCGTGCCGAACTCGAGGTCGACGTAGGCGTCGGCGATGATCGGGATCTCGCGGTCGGTGAGCGGCAGCTTCACCATCTTGCCGATCAGGTGCTTGTAGCGCTCGTCCTCCGGGTGCACCATCACGGCGGTGTCGCCGAGCATGGTCTCCGGGCGGGTGGTGGCGACCGTCAGTTCGCCCGAGCCATCTGCCAGCGGGTAACGGATGTGCCACATGAAGCCGTCTTCTTCCTCGCTCACCACTTCGAGGTCGGACACCGCGGTGTGCAGCACCGGGTCCCAGTTGACGAGGCGCTTGCCGCGATAGATCAGTCCTTCGTTGTGCAGGCGGACGAAGGTCTCGGTGACGATCTTGGACAGGCCCGCGTCCATCGTGAAGCGCTCGCGCGTCCAGTCCGGCGACGTGCCGAGGCGGCGCATCTGGCGGGTGATGGTGTTGCCGGAGTATTCCTTCCACTCCCAGACTTTTTCGAGGAACTTCTCGCGGCCGAGGTCATGGCGCGAAATGCCTTGTCCATCGAGCTGGCGTTCGACGACGATTTGCGTCGCAATCCCGGCGTGGTCGGTGCCGGGTTGCCACAGCGTGTTGTCGCCGCGCATGCGGTGGTAGCGCGTCAGCGCATCCATGATCGCCTGATTGAAGCCGTGCCCCATGTGCAGCGTGCCGGTCACGTTCGGCGGCGGCAGCAGGATGCAGAAAGCGTCGGATTTGTTCGCGTCGAGGCCGGCGGCGAAATAGCCCTTGGCCTCCCAGTCGGGGTACCAGCGACGTTCGATGTCGGCCGGCTCAAAGCTCTTGGCGAGTTCCATAGGATCGGGTGCGCAACTGTGGCGGAGATAGTGTTTGTGAGAAAACGCGCGATTATACCGGATGGCGTTCACCGCTCCCGCGATTGGCGCAGCTTGCTTTTCGGCAAGCTCAGCGCCAGTTGTTGGCGGGGGCGTTGATGTCTTCGGCGCCGTCGAGCGGGAGGCTAAGCTGTTTGCGCTGCGCGATGTACTCCCTCAGTGCGGTTTCCATCGTTGCCGTGATGCCGTTGCGCAGTTCGGTTCCGGCATTGAGCAAGGTTGCCTCGATCAGGGTCGGCAGTTCGTAGGCCATCTGCTCGGCGATGGCGCGGGCCATGTCGGCAGCCAGTTCCTCGATGCGTGACTCCAAGGCGATCATCGGGTCGACGCCGGGAAGTTCTTCCTGCGCGACCGTTTCCGCTTCGACCGGGGCGTCTGCTGAGATTACCTCGGTGAGGACGGGGATATCGTCTTCTTCGCTTTCTGCCGGCACGGTATCGATGTCGAGCGGCGCCTCCCGCTTCATCGCCAGGAAGCTCCGTCTGCGACGGCCTTGCAATGCATGGATTACCGGGTTCTCGGAAGGTGCGTCCTGAGCGCTCATGCGGGCTTCTCCGCGAGGTCAAAATACTGGATGGCGTAGCCGCGGTCCTTGTAGAACTTGACCCGTGCGCGCGCCGACTGACGCTCGTTTGCTTCTTGCCCGACGACCTCGATGAGACTGGTGAATCGGGCGAATCCGGGAGGTACTTCTTCGGACAGATTGATCAGCCGCTCATGCTGCCGGGCCGATTCCGGGTCGCCGGTGATGATGACCGGCGTTTCGTCGGCCAGCGGCGAAGAACTGCTGACGTGCGGAATGAACCCGGTCGGTGGTTGCAGCCACAACTGGCGGTCGAGCGCGCCGGCAACGGGGGCTTCCGGGGCATACACGAGCACCGGTTTGTGTTGCCGGTAGGCTTTGCCTATCAGCGCCGCAATGGCCGCAATACGGTCGGCGGCGTTGTGATAGAAGAAAACCTGTGTCAATGCAGTTTCCCGGTACGTTCGAGCAGGAAATGAACGAGCAGCGATACCGGGCGGCCGGTTGCCCCCTTTTCGGCTCCCGATTTCCATGCCGTTCCGGCGATGTCGAGGTGGGCCCAGGAAAACTTCTTGGCGAAGCGCGACAGGAAACACGCTGCCGTGACGCTGCCGGCCGGGCGGCCGCCGATGTTCGCCATGTCGGCGAAGTTGCTCTTGAGTTGCTCCTGATAGTCGTCCCACAACGGCAACTGCCAGGCGCGGTCGCCGGCGGTGGTGCCGGCTTCCAGCAGTTCCGCTGCCAGTGCGTCGTCGTTGGCGAACAGCCCCGTGGCGACGTTGCCGAGCGCAATGACGCAGGCGCCGGTCAGCGTGGCGACGTCGACGACTGTCTGCGGGTGGAAGCGTTCGGCGAAGGTCAGTGCGTCACAGAGGATGAGGCGGCCTTCGGCGTCGGTGTTGAGAATCTCGATGGTCTGGCCGGAGAGCGAGGTGACGATGTCACCGGGTTTGCTCGCCGCGCCGCCGGGCATGTTCTCGACGCTTGGAACGATCACGGTCAGGTTGATCGGCAACTGCAGCAGTGCTACGGCCTTGAGTGTCCCGAGTACGCTCGCTGCGCCGCACATGTCGAATTTCATCTCGTCCATGCCTTCGCCGGGTTTCAGCGAAATGCCGCCGGTGTCGAAGGTGATGCCCTTGCCGACCAGGACGACAGGTTTTTCGTCAGCTTTGCCGCCGCGGTAATGCACGATGATCAGTTTGGGCGGCAGGTGCGAGCCTTTGGCGACCGAGAGCAGCGAATGCATGCCGAGGGCTTCCATTTCGCCCCGTTCGAGGATCTGGCACTCCAGCAGGTGTTCTTCGGCGATTTTCTGCGCCGAATCGGCCAGATAGGCCGGCGTGCAGACGTTGCCCGGCAGGTTGCCGAGCGTGCGGGCCAGGGCGATTCCTTCGCCAATCGCGCGCCCTTGGGCAAGCGCCTGTGCTGCCTGGGCGTCCTTGATCTTGTCGTCGACGCTGAAAGCCAGTCTGGTGAGCGGCCGCTTGTCTTCCTTCTTGCTCTTGAACTGGTCGAAGCGGTAGAGCGTCTCGCTGGCGACGGCGGCCGCCTGCCGGATGCGCCAGGCGGCGCTCCGCTTCTTCACCGCGATCCGGGTCAGGTGAATGGTGGCGTCGGACGCGCCGGTGTCCCGGAGTGCCTTGATGGCGGTGCGGACGGCCGCGCCGTATTCCTTTTCGCGGAACTCCTTTTCCTTGCCGAGACCGACGAGGAGCAGGCGTTCGCCGGGCAGCGAGGGAACATTGCGCAGAATCAGAGTGGCTCCCGCCTTGCCGTCCATGTCACCGGTGGCGAGAATCTCCTGAAGGAAGCGACGGGTGGCCTCGCCGAATCCATGGCCATCCGCGAGTTTGCGGGATTCAAAGATGCCGACGACGAAACAGCCGCTGTGTTCCGCCGGGCCCTGGCGTTTTATGCTAAATTCCACCGGCTTCTCCTGCTCGGGATCGAAGACGCCGATTATCACTGCAGTATTTCTCCCAGTCAAAACATGATCTTCCAGCGCGCGATCCGGCGCGAATTCACCCAGTCGGCGGCCGGCGTCTTCATTGCGCTGTTCGCCATCCTCCTGACGACGCAACTGATCCGTTTGCTCGGCGATGCCGCCGAGGGTTCGATTGCGCCGGAGGCGGTAGTGGCCTTGCTCGGTTTTTCGGCTCTGAACTACATACCGACCCTGCTTTCGTTGTCGACGTTCATCGCCATCTTGCTCGCGCTATCCCGCAGCTACCGCGATTCGGAAATGGTCGTGTGGTTTTCCTGCGGCGTTTCGCTCACCGCCTGGGTACGGCCGGTGATGGCGTTCATCCTTCCTCTGGTCGTGGCGATCGCGGCCCTGTCGTTCTTCGCGTCACCCTGGGCGCTTTCTAAAAGCGCCGAGTATCGGGGCAACCTCGAAACGCGGCGCGATGCCAGCCAGGCGACACCAGGCGCCTTTCAGGAATCGTCGTCCGGAGATCGCGTGATTTTTGTCGAAGGGGTCGCCGATGATGAAAGCCACGTCAAGAACGTCTTCGTCAGCTCGGTGCAAAACCAGCGCCTCGGCGTGACGATGGCCGCGACGGGGTATCAGGAAATCGCCGAGAACGGGGACCGCTTCATCGTGCTGGAAAACGGTCGGCGCTACGAAATGGAGCCGGGATCGGCGGAATTCCGGATCATGGAGTACGGACGTTACGCCGTGCGCGTCGAGACCAAGGAAGCGCGTGGAATCGAGAAAACCCCAAAGAGCACGCCGACGCTGGAGTTGCTGGACAGCGATGAGCCACGGTATCGCGCCGAATTGCTGTGGCGCATCGGGATGCCGGTATCGGCGATCATCCTGGCATTGCTGGCGATTCCGCTCTCTTTTGTCAATCCGCGCGCCGGTCGCTCCGCGAACATGCTGCTCGCGCTCTTCACCTATCTCGTTTACAACAATCTGATGACCGTCGGCCAAGCCTGGGTGGCAAGCGGCCGGATTTCGTTCGAGGCCGGCCTCGTCGGCATTCATCTCTTCATGTTCTGCCTGCTGCCGTTGCTGTTCTTCCGGCGCATTGCCGTACTTTCTTTCGCCAGGTTCTTCCGATGAAGATCTACCGCCGTTATCTGGCGCGCGAAGTCGCCGGGGCAATCCTGCTGGTCCTGGTGGCCTTCCTAGCGCTGTTTGGTTTCTTCGACATGATCAACGAGGTAAAAAACGTCGGGAAGGGCGCTTACCAGTTGCATCATGCCGTCGCGTTCGTCCTGTTGCGCATGCCCGGGCGCGTTTATGAACTGATGCCGGTGGCGGTGCTGATCGGGACGCTGTACGCGCTGTCGACGCTGGCCCGGCATTCGGAAATAACCGTGTTGCGGGCGTCGGGTATGTCGACGCGGAGTCTCCTCTCCAGCCTGATGATGGTGGCGGCTGTGTTCGCGCTGCTCACCTTCATTATTGGCGAGGCTGTCGCCCCGCCGTCGGAACGCGCCGCGCAGCAAATGCGCCTTCAGGAGCGGGGCAAGGCGGTTGGGCAGGAACTGCGTAGCGGTCTCTGGGTGCGCGACGAGCGCAGTTTCATCAACGTACGCACGGTTCTTCCGGATACACGCCTCCAGGGTATTCGCATTTACGATTTCGACAAGGACGCCAGGTTGCGCTCGGTGACCGAGGCGGAGGAGGGCGTTTATATCCCGCCAGCGAGTTGGCGGCTGTCCGGGGTTGTCCGGACCAATATCATGGACGAGCGGGCCGAACTGGTGCGACTGCCGGATCTGGAGTGGCGCTCGGCGCTCAACCCGGACATTCTGTCAGTGCTGATGGTTTCGCCGGAGCGGATGTCGTTGTTGCATCTCGCGGCGTATACGCGGCATCTCTCCGAGAACAAGCAAAAAACCCAGCGTTACGACATCGCCATGTGGAAGAAACTGGTTTATCCCTTGGCAGCACTCGTCATGGTGGCGCTGGCATTGCCTTTCGGATATACGCACGACCGCGTGAGCGGGGTCAGCCTGAAGATATTCACCGGCGTGATGCTCGGGGTGTTGTTCCACATGCTCAACGGGTTGTTCTCGAACCTCGGGGCGATCAACAGTTGGTCTCCATTCCTCAGCGCGATCGCTCCTTCGGCATTGTTCATGCTCGCGGCTGTCGGCATGATCTGGTGGTTCGAGCGTCGCTAGTCCGGGCCGTCAGGAAAAGACAATACGCGTACCCGCGAGACGGTCGTGGAGAAATTGCCTGTCTCGGTCAAAAAACGCCCAGAGCAGGCCAATGCCGAAGAGACCGATGCTCGGCCAGCAGAGAAGAAAACGTAATAGCGCGTGCAGCGGCCGGAGCGGACGTCCTTTGCAGTCGACAACGCGGGTTCGCCAGGTTTTCATTGCCAGCGTCTGTCCGCCGTGGGTCCAGAACCAATAAAAATAGACGAGCAATACAAGAAAAAGGTGAGCCCAGAGAAGCAGAGGGGTTGCAACGCGATGCAGCCAGTGACTGATCAGGGTGTGGGGAAGAAGCAGCGTGACGGCCAGGATTCCCAGCAATAGAAGGGCGTCGTAGGCCATGCTTGCAAGGCGCCGGACGATGCCAGGAAGAGAATCCGTATTCGTTGGTCCCCTGCTCATTGCTTCCTGTCCGGCTTTCCGACGGGCTTCGGGAGCGGCGAGAGGGGCGACAGATTGAGCGGTGGCAGTTTGGACTTGGCCGGCGGGACGGTGCTGATGGGTGCCAGCGGCTGAGCGGGTCTGGAAACTGATTTGCCGGCCGCTAGTTGCTTGAGTTTCTCTTTTTCTTCGACCGGCAAGCTTAAGTACTCTTCCCATTTTTGCTTGAGTTTTTGCCGTTGTTCGGCTGTCAGCTGGCTCGTACTCTTGAAATTTTCCCGGGCCCGGCGTCGCTGCTCCGGCGTCATTTTTCGCCACTCTTGCATCTGGCTCTGAACGCGTCGCTGCTCTTCCGGGGTCATGGACGAAAAACGGGCAGCGATACCAATCCACGTTTTCTGGCGATAAGCCTCAAGGGAGTCCCATTCGTCGCTTAACGGTGCGAGCACTATTTTCTGGGCTACCGTCAATTCGCTCCAGGTAGGTTGTGGCGGTGTGGCGATAACAGACGGGCCGGTCGTTTGCGACCAGCCATTCAACGACATGAAGGTGCCCAGTATTATTCCGACGAGGTGCTTCTTAGCCATGCGGCAAAGCCTTTGTCGGTGAATGCTCCAATGGGCAGTTCATCAGCAAGGATTGCTGAGTCGATATCCCCGAGTTCCTTTACTTGCTGGTCGGCAACCCAGTAGGTTGAATAGGCAGCGCACAACAACAAGGCCAGTCCTGCAAGAATCTGGGTGAAACGGGGACCGACTGAGTCGAACGAGAAAATACCGCCAACAGCAGCAAGGACCGGTGACTTTGCGGGGTGTTTCTGGTGGTTGAGTGCCAGTGCACGGGCAGCAGCAAGCCTGTCCAGCGTTTCCGGACGAAGGTCATGCACACCGCGATTCAGGTGCTGCCTGACCTTGTAGGCGAAATGTTGCTCGTTCATAGCGTGATTCCCTTTGCTTTCAGTGCGCTTGCCAGCGTGTGCGTGGCACGCGAACAGTGTGTCTTGACGCTGCCTTCCGAGCAGCCCATTGCAGCAGCAGTCTCTGCAACATCCATGTCTTCCCAATAACGCATGAGAAAGGCTTCGCGTTGACGCGTGGGCAATTGTTTTATTTCTTTTTCAATTATATCAAGAAGTTGTGCTTGTTGGAACCTTCCATCCGGGGTGTCGTGGGTGAACGACTCTGCTTCGACCTCGATCGTTTCCAGTGGATCGTGATCGTCTTCGTTGTCCGAACTGAAAGCGGAGAGCAGGGTTGTCCAGAGCGAGCGGATCTTGCTGCGGCGGTAGTGGTCCCGGATGGTGTTCTGCATGATGCGCTGGAACAGTAGCGGAAGCTCTTCCGCCGGGCGATCGCCATATTTCTCGGCAAGTTTCAACATGGAATCCTGCACGAGGTCGAGCGCCGTCTCTTCGTTGCGGACAGCGAACATGGCCTGCTTGAAGGCGCGCCGCTCCGAAGCTGCGAGAAAGTCCGACAATTCGCGTTGGCTGGCCAGAATCAGTGTCCCAGGGGAAATCGAGATGAGGTTTGCGCCGGAGCGCAGGCGTCGATGACGCGAGTCTTGACCAAAAAAGGTCTAGGCCTTAACGTTACCAGCTTTTTCCAGAGTTCTCTTTGTAAGGCAAAAACCATGACCATGATGACCGGTGCAGAGATTGTAATCAGGTGCCTGCAGGAAGAAAAGGTCGACTACGTTTTCGGCTATCCGGGCGGATCTGTCCTGCACATCTACGATGAATTGTTCAAGCAGGACAAGGTCAAGCACATCCTTGTCAGGCATGAACAGGCTGCAGTGCATGCGGCTGACGCCTATTCACGCTCGACGCAGCGTGTCGGGGTGGCGATGGTCACGTCCGGCCCCGGGGCGACGAATGCGGTCACCGGCATCGCCACCGCCTACATGGACTCGATTCCGCTGGTGGTCATCTCCGGCCAGGTGCCGACCACCTACATCGGCCAGGATGCCTTTCAGGAGTGCGACACGGTCGGTATTACGCGGCCGTGCGTAAAGCATAATTTTCTGGTCAAGGATGTACGCGATCTGGCGGCCACCATCAAGAAGGCGTTCTACATCGCCAATACCGGTCGCCCTGGGCCGGTGGTCGTCGATGTGCCGAAGGACATTACCGCCGCGAAATGCAAGTTCGAGTACCCCGCGGAAATCAAGTTGCGCTCGTACAACCCGGTGATCAAGGGACACTCGGGGCAGATCAAGAAGGCAGTCCAGTTGCTGCTCGGCGCAAAGCGGCCGATGATCTACACCGGTGGCGGCGTGATTCTGGCTAATGCAGCCGAGCAGCTGACGCGCTTGACCCGCCTGCTGGGATTCCCGATCACCAATACCCTGATGGGGCTCGGTGGTTACCCCGGCACCGACCGTCAATTCCTCGGCATGCCAGGCATGCACGGTACGCTGGAAGCCAACCTCGCAATGCAGCACTGTGATGTGTTGCTGGCTGTTGGAACGCGCTTCGATGATCGCGTGATCGGCAATCCCGAGGATTTTGCAACGGTTCCGCGCAAGATCATTCACGTCGACATTGATCCGTCGTCTATTTCGAAGCGTGTGCGTGTTGACGTGCCGATCGTCGGCAACGTGCCAGACGTGCTCGAAGAGATGGTTCGCCTGCTCGAAGCCGAGCAGGAACGGAAGGACATCTCCGATTGGTGGGCGGAGATCGAGAACTGGCGGGCGCGGCAGTGCATGAAGTACGGAATGAAGGATGCGATCATGCCGCAGTACGTGATCGAGAAACTCTGGGAAGTGACCAGGGGGGATGCGATCATTACCTCCGACGTCGGCCAGCACCAGATGTGGGCGGCGCAATACTACAAGTTCGACAAGCCGCGCCGCTGGCTGAACTCGGGTGGTCTGGGGACGATGGGGGTGGGGTTGCCCTACGCGATCGGTGCGGCTTTTGCCAATCCTGACAGGCAGGTGGCGTGCGTGACCGGTGACGGCTCGATCCAGATGTGCATCCAGGAGCTGTCGACGGCCAAACAGTTCGGTCTGCCGATCAAGATCATCAACCTGAACAACCGCTATCTGGGAATGGTCCGCCAGTGGCAGGAGATGTTCTACAGCCGGCGCTATTCGCAGACTTACATGGATTCGATTCCCGATTTCGTGAAGCTCGCCGAGGCCTACGGTCACGTAGGTATCCGCGTCGAGAGGCCGGAAGATGTGGAGCCGGCGCTGAAGCGGGCATTTGTGGACCACAAGGACGATCTGGTTTTCCTCGATATCCGCACGGCCCGGGAGGCGAACGTCTTTCCGATGGTGGCCGCGGGCAAGGGCTTGGCCGAGATGGTCCTGGCTGACGAGAATCTGTAAGAGGGAGCGACAACATGCGACACATCATTTCCATCCTGCTTGAGAACGAAGCGGGGGCGCTCTCGCGGGTCGCCGGGCTTTTTTCGGCGCGCGGTTATAATATCGAGACGTTGACGGTGGCTCCGACCGAGGATTCTTCGCTGTCCCGGCTGACCATCGTGACATCCGGCAGCGATGAGATCATTGAGCAGATTACCAAGCAGCTCAACAAATTGATTGATGTCATCAAGGTGGTGGACCTCTCCGAGGCGGCGCACATCGAGCGCGAGTTGATGTTGATCAAGGTGCGTGCCACCGGCAAGGATCGCGAGGAAATGAAACGGATGGCCGACATCTACCGCGGGCGCATCATTGATGTTACCGATGCAACCTACGTTATCGAATTGACCGGGAGCGGTTCGAAACTGGATTCTTTCATCCAGGCCATCGACGGGGATCTGATCCTTGAAACCGTACGTACGGGCGTCAGCGGCATCGGCCGTGGCGACCGGGTTCTGAAAGTCTGATTTACCAAGTTCTTAACTCGAGAGGAATAGCATGAAGGTTTATTACGACAAGGATGCGGATCTGTCCCTGATCAAGGGCAAGAAAGTCGCCATCATAGGCTATGGTTCGCAAGGCCATGCCCACGCCCAGAATCTGAGCGATTCGGGCGTAAAGGTGACGGTCGGTCTGCGCAAGGGAGGCGCCTCGTGGAGCAAGGTCGAGAAGGCCGGGCTTAAGGTGGAGGAAGTGGCCAAGGCGGTTAAGGGCGCGGATGTCGTGATGATGCTGTTGCCGGACGAAAATATCCCGGCCGTTTACTACAACGACGTCGAGCCGAATATCAAGAAGGGTGCGGCGCTGGCTTTTGCCCACGGTTTCAACATCCACTACAACCAGGTTGTGCCGCGCGCCGATCTGGACGTGATCATGGTCGCACCGAAAGGGCCTGGCCATACCGTCCGTTCCGAGTACCTCAAGGGTGGCGGCGTTCCCTCGTTGATCGCCGTGCATCAGGATACTTCGAAGAAGGCGCGTGACATTGCCCTGTCGTACGCCGCGGCCAATGGCGGAACGAAGGGCGGCGTGATCGAAACGACTTTCCGCGAGGAAACAGAAACCGACCTGTTCGGCGAACAGTGCGTTCTCTGCGGCGGCGCGGTCGAACTCGTGAAAGTCGGCTTCGAAACGCTGACGGAAGCCGGGTATGCGCCGGAAATGGCCTACTTCGAGTGCCTGCACGAACTGAAGCTGATCGTCGACCTGATGTACGAGGGCGGCATCGCCAACATGAACTACTCGATCTCGAACAATGCCGAGTACGGCGAGTACGTGACAGGTCCCGAAGTCATCAATGATGCTTCGCGTCAGGCCATGCGCGCAGCGCTCAAGCGCATCCAGAACGGCGACTACGCCAAGATGTTCATCGAAGAGGGGAAAACCAATTACCCGTCGATGACGGCCCGTCGGCGGCTGATGGCCGCCCACCAGATCGAAACGGTCGGCGAAAAGCTGCGCGACATGATGCCGTGGATCAAGAAAAACAAGCTGGTTGACCAGACCAAGAACTGATCCAGGTCAAGTCAGGAGTCTGCGGGGGGCGGGCGGTGTTGACAAACGCCGCCCGAGCCCCGTCCGGCTCAGTCTAATCCCCGCAACTTCCTGCTGCCTCAAATGAATTATCCGCATCCATTTATCGCTAGAGAGGGCTGGCCGTTCATCGCCGGCTCGTTGGTTCTTGCATTGATCGCGTCCACCGCCGGATTCTGGTCGATGCCGTTCTGGTTGGTTTTCATTTTCTGCCTGCAGTTTTTCCGTGATCCGGCGCGGGTGATTGCCGGCGGGGAGAAAAGTGTCCTCGCGCCTGCCGATGGCCGGATCGTGGTCGTCGAGGAAACCCGGGATCCCTACCTGAACCGTCGTGCGCTGAAAGTCAGTGTGTTCATGAACGTGTTCAATGTCCATTCCAACCGTGCGCCGCTCCGGAGTTCTGTCGAGAACAAGTGGTATAACCCCGGGCGTTTCTTGAATGCGGATCTCGACAAGGCGTCGCTGGAGAACGAACGTTGCGCGCTGCATCTGAAAACGCCTGATGGACAGGATGTGACCTGTGTGCAGATTGCCGGCCTGATTGCCCGTCGTATTCTCAACTACGTCGCTCCGGGAAAAGCTCTGGAAGCCGGCGAGCGTTTCGGATTCATCCGCTTCGGCTCGCGTGTGGATCTTTATCTTCCACTGGATGCCCAGGTCAAGGTGGTTATCGGCGAGAAGGTTTACGCTTCGAGCAGCATCCTCGCCGAACTGGCTTGAAGGCCCGGCGTCAGGGCGCAAACTGGTCGAGCCGGTTCGATTTCCGGATGAAACGTCGACTTTCCCGTTTCCGGTGTTTCGTTGCACGGATTTGGCGTCGATTCGTTGCCGAGGATTTTGATCAGGTCTGCGGCAGTCTGGCGTTCACGACGCTCCTGTCACTCGTTCCTCTGGTGGCGGTTTTGCTCGGGACAATGTCGGCGATGCCGTCGTTTCTGGTGATGGTCGATGAACTGGAAGGGATCGTTCGCAACATGTTGCCGGAACGTAGTGCCGGCCTGATCATCCAGCACATTCTGGTGTTTTCGCAGAAGGCGTTGAATGTCACGGTCGCCGGGCTTCTGGTGCTGGTCCTGTCCGCCTTTCTGCTGCTGCAGACGGTCGAGCGCGCGTTCAACCACGTCTGGCGCACTTCGCAAAAGCGATCCTGGTGGCGTCGTATCGGCTTGTATGGCGGGCTGATCGTTCTGTGGCCACTGGCCGTCGCCTACGTCGTTGCGGGCATTTCCTTCGCGGTGACGCTCTCGTCCGGGCTGATCGTGGAACAGCAGTGGCTGCACAAGCTCCTTTCGAAAGCAACCGGCGTGTTAGTGGCCGCCATTTTCTTCGCCGGACTCTATCGTGTCGTTCCTGCAAAACGGGTCCGTCTGTGCGATGCGGTTGCCGGCGGTTCGTTTGCTGCGCTCGGGTTCCTGTTGATGCAGAAGGGGTTTGAGTTGTATTTGTCTCATTTCACCTCGATTACGCTGGTATATGGCGCCTTCGCCACCGTGCCGATATTTCTCCTTTGGCTGTATCTGTCGTGGGCGATGGTTCTGGTTGGCGCCTTGTTGGCGGCCACGCTTGCAGAATTCCGGGGTGGTCGATAAGACGTGCCTTGACTGGCGTTGTGTGAAGCATCCCCTACGCTGGGGCGATCCGGAATATATCGATTCTGGGGGTTCGTTCCTCGAGCGGGCCGAGGCGGATTTCGCGTACCGACACGTTGCCCTGTTCAATGATCAATATCAACGCATTGTTTGCGCTCTGTCGAGCCTCGGCAGGGAGCAATAGTGCTTCGTGCTCATGCACGGGTGGTGTCGGCGGGAAGTACAGGGCAGATTGTTGAAGGAGGGAGAGGCCAGGTGCTGGCGTCGCGGTGACTTTCGCCGGAATGAAGCGCGTGGCGATTATCTGCAAACCCAGTTCGTGGTGTTCCGGATTGGCCGAATGCATCCAGCGGATCAGGCATAGTTGCCAGTTATCAGAGTTCTCGGTTCGCAGTGCGGCGATGTCTCCGGCAGAACTTGGAATTGCTTTGCCCGAGATGTGCATGGCCGCGTAACCGTCCGGACTTTCGTTGATGATCATCCAGTACGATGACGGTGTGCGCCTCGTTGGCTCGGAGCGGACCTGGAAGACATGCTCTATTCCAAAGCACATTTCTCCTCGATAGTTTTGCCTGCGCCGCGGAAAGCGACGCGTCCTGGGATTGTCGAGGAATTCCGCTACGTGCCGCAGGGCGCTTTCCCCCGTAGGGGTGGCAGCGAAATCAGCGAGTTGCAATTCGCTCGGTGGCGTACCGCTGTCGAGCTGCACGAGGTGACTGCGGATCAACCGGGAAAGTCCGCTGCTTGAGAAGCATAGAACGGCCGTGTCCGGTGGCGGGCGTTTGCGGGAACACGACAGCGCGGGTACATCGCTCTGGGGGGGAATCCAGAAATCGTCGGTGATGGTTTCAGGCGCTCGGTAGTGGACTTCAATTGCCCCGGCGTGGCGTCGGAAATAGGTATTTAGAAATGCCACTTCTGCTGTCGAGGCACAGGCCGGCTGGGTGCAGCCGAGCAAGACGGTGCCGAAGTAAACGTCGCGAAATGTGCGGTCCGACCAATCTGAATTGGTTTGAGCTGAGTGGTTTGCCCGTGCCAGTTGGAAAATTTGATGAAATTGCCGCCACAGCCCCTTGTCGACGCGATGTGAGGTCAAAAAACCGATCAGGATGCGCTGAGCCGTGGTGTCGAGAGCCCCGTACAGAATCCCCTTCCTGTCCCCCGCGGCGTTGTCGTCGCCACTGAGTGAGTTGCTGAAAAGCCGGAGAAAGCTGCCCGCCAGCGATTTCAGAAACAGCTGGAGCAGGTGCGTCGATGGCAGGGGTTTGGCTGAGGTGTGTATCAGTGACGGGATGGAAGAGTTCACGATCGAAAGGCTGCGCCTGTAAAGCCTTTGGATCGTGGCAAGCTGCCGCTGGATGCTTTGGCCATCAAGCGACTCCAGCTCGTCCTGCAGCGATGGAATCTCCGCCGCGGACGTGTCGACAGCGGACCCCGCGGCGGGGTCGATAACTCCACTGTCTGCTTTGTTCCTTGCGGAGGTAGGATCATTCACGGGCCAGAAACGCCATGAGAGGGAGAGTGCAAAAAGTATATCGTGAAGCCTTTTTCCCGTGCCATCGACGTGTCCGCCGAAAGGGAAGTTGTCGTGCCGCTCAATTGAATATCGGCTTGTTTTTTCTTGCTTTCTGGTTATAATCTCGCTCTTTTTCTGAATTCGGAAGAAAACCTATGGTAGTCATTCGTCTTGCACGTGGTGGCGCGAAGAAGCGTCCTTTCTACAATCTGGTCGTGGCCGACTCCCGTGCGCGCCGTGACGGGCGCTTCATTGAGCGCATCGGCTTCTACAACCCGATGGCGGCTGCCAACGAAGAGGGGCTGCGTGTGGCTGCAGACCGTTTGAGCTATTGGCAACAGCAAGGCGCGCAACTGTCGCCGACCGTTGCTCGCCTGGTCAAGCAAACCGCGTCAGTCAAAGCCGCAGCCTGATCTGTTGTCCGAGGCTTCTGCTGTTCCGCCTGGCATGGATGAGTTCATCGTCCTGGGCAAGATCGTCGATGCGTACGGGCTGAATGGGGCTGTCAAGCTCCATCTCTTCGCAGACGATCCAGGGCGAATCGCAAAAATGCGGCACTGGTGGATTGGTGCGGAAAGCTCTCCTTCGGAAAACTGGATCTGTTGCAAAGTCAGCAAGTGCAGGGTTCAGTCCGGCCTTCTGCTGGCATCGATCGAAGGTCTTTCTGACCGTACTGCCGCCGAGGCTGCTTGCGGGAAGCTGGTAGGTGCGCCACGTTCGGAACTGCCTGCAACGGATCCGGGCGAGTATTATTGGGCAGATTTGATCGGGCTGGAGGTCATCAATACGCAAGGGGTTGTGCTGGGGCGCGTGCTTGGCCTGATCGAAACCCCGGCGAACGATGTGCTCCGCGTTGGCGTTGCCGGTGAGCGGGAACAACTCCTTCCATTCGTTGGGGCAGTTGTGTTGGACGTGGATTTGCCAGCCGGTCGCATGCGTGTTGACTGGGAACAGGATTGGTAAGGGCGGATTGGTAAAGGAGCGCGTAGTCCACGGCGTTACTGACAGGCCTTTTGTGGCCGATGTCGTGACCTTGTTTCCCGAAATGTTCGTTGCGTTGACGCAATCCGGGGTAACAAGACGGGCGCGTGAAGAAGGTCGCTGGAATCTGTTCTGTACCAATCCGCGCGATTTTTCGACGGACAACCACCGGACGGTTGATGACCGGCCTTACGGTGGCGGGCCCGGGATGGTGATGATGCCAGGGCCGCTGGAAGCAGCGATTCGTTTTGCCAAGGCGCGTCAGTTGTCGGATGGAGTTGCGGAAAGCCGGGTTGTATATCTGTCCCCGCAAGGAAACCCACTGACCCACCAGCGCGTCATGGAAATGGTGGATGACGTGGCGGGCGGCAAGGGAATGGTACTTCTCTGTGGTCGTTACGAAGGTGTTGACGAGCGGTTGATCGAACGCTGCGTCGATGAGGAGGTTTCGATCGGGGATTTCGTGCTTTCGGGCGGGGAAATCCCGGCGATGGCGTTGCTGGATGCCATTGTCAGGCAGTTGCCCGGCGTGCTCAACGACGCCGAGTCGGCAACACAGGATTCGTTTGTTGCGGGTTTGCTGGATTGCCCGCACTATACGCGGCCGGAGGTATACGAAGGCCAGCGGGTCCCGGACGTGCTGTTGTCCGGGCACCACGAAGCAATTCGCCGTTGGCGTCTGATGCAGGCGCTGGGGCGGACGTGGCAGCGACGTCCGGAACTGTTGGACGGACGGAAGCTGTCAAAAGAGGAAACGCAACTCCTGGCGCAGTATCAGGAGCAATGCGGTCAGTAAACTAAAAAGGAGTTCCACAATGAATCTGATAGCGCAACTTGAGCAAGAAGAAATCGCCCGTCTGGGCAAAACCATCCCCGAATTCGCTCCGGGGGACACCGTCGTCGTTCAGGTCAAGGTCAAGGAAGGTTCGCGCGAGCGTCTGCAGGCCTATGAAGGCGTGGTGATCGCCAAGCGTAACCGCGGCCTCAATTCCAGCTTCATCGTGCGCAAGATATCGTCCGGTGAGGGCGTGGAGCGGACATTCCAGACGTACTCCCCGCTGGTTGC
>Ga0302250_1000718_pt1 | contig 29307 bp, 28 predicted proteins | sample AAG_RA_Asp_MG_FD_193536 | JGI IMG/M metagenome (GOLD analysis project Ga0302250, IMG submission 193536) | Enriched activated sludge microbial communities from anaerobic digester in WTTP, New Holstein, Wisconsin, United States - AAG_RA_Asp | ecosystem: Engineered > Bioreactor > Anaerobic >... | reverse complement strand
CTACAACAGCCCTTTTCTTGTTCCCTATCTCAATTCCTACCAATGACCTTCCAGGAATAGGAGCTTCGATTCTGATAGTTGGACTAGCTAGAGCTAAAGCTAAATCATTCTGAAGGGTTGTAATCTTAGAAAGCTTAATTCCTTCAGCTGGTTTTAAAGTATATTGAGTAACTGTTGGTCCGATATTAATTTCAGACATTTCAACTGGAATGCCAAAAGTCTGCAATGTTCTTTTAATAACAGATGAATTATATGTAATGTCTCCTCCTTCTGGATTGCCAGATTTTTTTGACAACAAATCAAGCGGAGGGTATTTATATTCTTTGTTCTCACTTTTCTTTTGTTCAAATGTTTTTCCATCCAATTTCTTTTCTTCTTTAACTTCTTCTTTCGGAGTTGGCTTAGGAAGAATGCTTGGCAAAGAAATTTTAGGCAATTTCTTTTCTTCTTTTTTCTTAACCTCAACCTTAACCTCTTCCTCATCTTCATCATCCAATTCTTCTGTAATTACTTTTCTAAATGGTTCAGCAAGAATTAAAAATGCGATTGAATTAGCTATTACAAAAAGGAAGAATGTCACCCAAAAATCAAATCCTTTTAATAGGGGCCAAGCAATTGCATAGCCAAGCCATCCACCTGCTCCAGCATATGACCAATTAAATTCAGCTGCCAATATTTTTTCGTAATTAAGTTCTGACAAAGCAAAAAATCCTGCAATTCCTAATATCAAAATAATTGTTGAAATAATTAAAGAGTTCTTTGCGTCTTTAAATGCCTCGTCGTCTTTTAGAAATACTGCACCAAAAACAAGACACAAAACAGGAATAATATAAATAACATTACCAATCAAGAAATAAGAAATCATTTTAAGATATTCTCCGATAACTCCTGCTTTGCCTGAAAAAGAAAACACAAAAACAACTGCTAACAAGAAAAACAGAGAAACATATAAATATCTTTTGACTTTATCTGGTATGCTGATAAAAGAAAAACCAGTGCCGAACCCTCTGTCCGCTTCACTGATTTTCTTAGTTTTTTTAGTATTCTTCTTAACTGCTTTTACTTTCTTCTTTTTCATGGCTTATAAAGAGGTTAAATTATTTATCCCCTTTATTATACCTCAAACCTGTTCCAATTGGAACTAGCTTACCAATAATGACGTTTTCTTTAAGTCCTTTTAAGCAATCTTCTTGTCCTCTTAGGGAAGATTCGATCAATACTCTTGATGTTTCTTGGAAAGATGCTGCTGATAAGAAACTGTCAGTGTTTAAAGCAACCTTTGAAACTCCTAACAATAAATCATCTGCTTTAACAATATCTTTTCCTGCTTTTTGAAGTTCCTCATTTTCTTCCAAATATCTTGCTCTTGAGATAATTTCGTCTTGGCTGTAGCGACTGTCTCCTCCATCTCTCACTCTCACTCTTGAGAACATCTGCCTTACAATAACCTCAACGTGTTTGTCGTGGATTGATACACCCTGAGAAACATATACCTTCTGAATTTCTTTAATGATATAGTCTTGAACAGCTTTTCTTCCTAATAATTTGAATAATTTCTTAAGGTCAAGTGATCCAGCGCACAATGCATCTCCCCTCTTAACTGTGTCTCCTTCTTTAACAAGAATTTCGATATTAGGAGAAACTTTATATTCTGATACATCATCTTCCTTAGTCTTTCCGTTTTCTTTAATGTTCTGAATTCTAATCAATCCCTTCTTGTCATCAACTTCAATAACTTTTCCATCTTTTAAACACATTTCAGCCTCTCCTTTGGGAGCTCTTCTTTCAAAAACCTCTTCAATTCTTGGAAGACCTCTAGTGATATCGGCTTCTCCAGCAACACCTCCAGTGTGGAAAGTTCTCATGGTTAATTGAGTACCAGGCTCACCGATTGCTTGAGCAGCAATAACTCCAACTGCTTCACCAATCTTAATCATTCCCTTCCAGCCTAGATCATAACCATAACATTTCTGACAAATTCCCCTCTTACACTTACATGTTAAAGGAGACCTTACTTTAACCCCTAAGACATTTTTTAATTCCTTAATCTTTTGAGCAATCTTTAAATCAATCATTTGTCCAGATTTAAGAACTACCTCTCCTGTTTCTGGATCTTCAATCTTTTCTAAAGATGTTCTACCAAATATCTTATGAATAAAGTCTTGATTAATTTCATCTGAATCAGCTTTTGTAACAAATAAACCTTCCTTGTCTCCACAATCTTCTTCATTAACAATAACATCGTGACCAACATCAACTAATCTTCTGGTTAAATATCCTGATGTTGAAGTTCTCAAAGCTGTGTCAGCAGTACCTTTTCTGGCACCATGAGTAGAACTAAAATATTCCAATACATCAAAACCTTCTTTAAATGAGTTCTTAATGGCTAATTCAATAATCTTACCAGATGGGTTGGCAACTAAACCTTTCATACCAGCCATTTGTACTGGTTGAGACCAAGAACCCCTAGAACCTGAATCAACGATTGAAAACACTGGACTCTCGCTTGAAATAGCTTTTGGAACTAGCTTTTCTATTTCTCCCTTAACCTTTTTCCAGATTTCAATCACTTGGTTTGATTTTTCCTCTCTAGATAACAATCCTTTCTCGTAATATTTTTCCACTTCTTGAATTTTGTTTTCAGCTCCTTCAATCAATGCAGGTTTTTCTTCTGGAACAGTCAAATCGTCCATTCCCCAAGTAATTCCTGATCTTGTTGCAAACATGAAGCCAAGCTCCTTAATCTTGTCTAAAGTTTCAACAGCATTATTACCATAAATATCAATAACCTTATTGATCATTTTCTTGATTGTCTTTGAATCCATTGTATCGTTCTGGTATTCAAAGTCTTCTGGAAGAACATTATTGAAAATGATTCTACCAGCAGATGTTTCAACAAACTTGTCATTCATCATTACCTTGATATTTGCTCTCAAGTTAATCTTTTTTAAGTTGTATGCAATCAAAACTTCGTCTTCAGAGCTAAATACTTTGCCCTCTCCTTCTAATCCTGGAACAATCTTTGTCAAGTAATAACATCCAAGAACAATATCCTTGGTAGGAATCATGATTGGGTCTCCTGTTGCAGGTTTTAATAAGTTAACGCTTGAAAGCATTCTTTCTCTTGCTTCTTCTTGGGCTTCTTCTGATAAAGGTAAGTGAATAGCCATTTGATCTCCATCAAAGTCAGCATTAAAAGCTGTACATACTAATGGATGTAATCTAATAGCTTCTCCTTCAATTAAAATAGGATAAAATGCTTGAACTCCTAATCTGTGCAAAGTTGGAGCTCTGTTCAAAAGAACAAGCTTGTTCTTTACAACTTCTTCCAAAGCTGCCCAAATATCATCTGTTTCTTCTTCGATTAATCTTGAAGCTCCCCTAACATTAAATGCTAACTCTTTTTCAAGCAATTTTTTAATAACAAAAGGCTTGAACAATTCTAGTGCCATCTTCTTTGGAACACCGCATTCGTTAAGTTTCAAGTTAGGTCCAACAACGATAACACTTCTACCTGAATAATCAACTCTTTTTCCTAATAAGTTTTGTCTAAACCTTCCTTGCTTTCCTTGCAACATATCAGCCAAAGATTTTAATAATCTTCTGCCTCCTGTTGAAGCTTGAGTAGTTGTACTCTTACGCATCTTGTTGTCAATTAAAGCATCGACTGCTTCTTGCAACATTCTTTTTTCGTTTCTAACGATAACATCAGGAGCATTAATTTCTAACAAATATTTTAATCTGTTATTTCTATTAATTACTCTTCTGTATAAATCGTTTAAATCAGAAGAAGCGTATCTTCCTCCATCTAATTGTACCATTGGCCTTAAATCTGGTGGCAAAACAGGAAGAACATCAATGAACATCCATTCAGGTCTTACCCCTGCATGCTTCATTTCTTGGAACAATCTTAATCTTCTTAAGATTCCCTTCTTTTCTTCTGTTGATTTCTTTTCTTCTAGCTCAACTCTGATCTTTTCGATTTCTTTTGAAAGATCTATCTTTGACATTAATTCTTTCAGTGTTTCTGCTCCTGTGCCAGCTTCAAAGATTTCACCATACTTCAAAGCCAATCTGTGATAATCAAGTTCTGTTAAAATTTGAAGGGGCTTAATTGAAGAAACTTCTTGTTTAGCCTTGTCTTTTGCTTTTTTCAAGTCATCCAATGCATCAGCCATTTGCTTTTCTGTCTTTTCGCTCTTTTTAATTTCTTTTGTCTTATTCTTAAATTCTTCTTCAATCTCTTCCAATACTCTGGCTTTCTGATCTTCATCAACTTTTGTGACAACATATGAAACAAAATAAACAACTTCTTCTGCTTTGCTTAAAGATAATCCTAAAACCATTCCGATTCTTGAGGGAACTCCTTTTAAAAACCAGATATGAGAAACCGGAGTCGCAAGCTTAATGTGACCCATTCTTTCTCTTCTCACAGATGCTTTAGTAACTTCTACTCCACATCTGTCACAAATAATTCCTTTATATCTGATTCTCTTGTATTTTCCACAATAACATTCATAGTCTTTTGTTGGACCGAAAATCTTCTCACAGAATAATCCATCTTTCTCTGGTCTCTGAGTTCTATAATTAATAGTCTCAGGCTTTGTTACTTCTCCGTGTGACCAATCCAAAACTTCTTGTGGAGAGGCTAACTTTATTTTGATTGACTCTAGGTTTGATACAAACATATTTTTGTATTATTTAGTCTTCTTCTTCAGTCTTACCCTTGATAATAACGTTCAAAGAAAGAGCTTTTAATTCTGCGAGCAAAAGATTAAATGAAGCTGGAATATTTGGACTCTTAATCTTTTCTCCTTTTAAGATTGACTCATATGTTGCAGCACGACCAGCAACGTCATCAGACTTGATAGTTAACATCTCTTGAAGAGTGTGTGCTGCTCCATATCCTTCTAGTGCCCATACTTCCATCTCACCAAATCTTTGTCCTCCAAACTGAGCCTTACCTCCTAAAGGTTGCTGAGTGATTAATGAGTATGGTCCAATTGAACGCATATGGATCTTGTCCTCGACCATGTGGGCAAGTTTAATCATATAAATATAACCTACAGTAATCTTTTCTGGGAAGAATTCTCCTGTTTCTGGATCAACTAGTTTTAATTTTCCGTCTCTTTGATAACCTGCTTTCTCTAATTCATCTTTAATATCTTTTTCAGTAGCACCAGCAAGCGATGGTGTTGCAGCCAAATAATCTAACTTCTTAACAGCCAAACCGAAATGAGTTTCTAGGATTTGTCCTAGGTTCATTCTAGATGCAACTGATAGAGGATTCAAAACTATATCAACTGGAGTTCCATCTTCTAAGAATGGCATTTCTTCTCTAGGTAAAATCTTAGCAATAATACCTTTATTACCGTGTCTTCCAGCAAGTTTGTCTCCTACTTGAATCTTTCTTACCTCAGATATTCTAACTCTAATTCTTTTAATAACACCTGGTTCTAGTGCATACCCTTCGCTTCTAGCAAATACCTTAACATCAGTTACTCTTCCCCTCTTTCCATGCTCTAGTCTTAAAGATGTATCCTTAACTTCTTTTGCTTTTTCTCCGAATATTGCTCTTAACAATCTCTCTTCAGCAGAAAGATCAGCCTCTCCTTTTGGAGAAATCTTACCAACTAAAATATCATTAGGACCAACTTCGGCTCCGATTCTAACAATTCCGTCTTCGTCCAAATCTTTCAATTTATCTTCTCCAACGTTAGGAATATCAGATGTTGTTAGTTCTGGTCCAAGTTTTGTTTCTCTGACATCACAGAAAAAGTCCTCGATGTGAACAGATGTGAAAACATCTTCTTTAACTAATTTTTCTGAGAGAACGATAGCGTCTTCAAAAGTATTACCTCTCCAAGAAATAAATGCTACTAACAAGTTTCTACCAAGAGCAAGTCTTCCTTGAGAAATAGAGCCTCCTTCAATTAAAATATCTCCTTTCTTAACTGCTTCTCCTTTGTTTGCAACAGCAATCTGATGAAAACATGAATATTGGTTAGTTCTATCAAATGACCTTACAGGATATGTATATGTTTTTCCTGAATTTCCTTTTACTTGAACTTCTTTCGCATCAACTTTAGTAACTTTTCCTGCTTCTTCTGCAACAATCAATTGTCCTGAATCTCTAGCAACAAATTCTTCTAAACCTGTTCCAACTAAAGGTGCTTCTGGATTAACCAAAGGAACTGCTTGTCTTTGCATGTTTGATCCCATCTGGGCTCTGTTAGCATCATCGTTTTGTAAAAATGGAATAAGTCCTGTTGCACAAGAAATAAATTGTTGTGGAGATACATCAACATAATCAATCTTTTCTTTTTCAATTTCTCCTGGCTCTCCTTTAATTCTAGCTTCTACTCTATCCATTAATATCTTCCCATTTTCATCAGTCAAAATACTTGCTGGAGCAATATTATATCTTTCTTCTTCGGTGGCATCCATGTAGTAAACATCTTTAGTAACTTTTCCATTAGTAACCTTATAGTATGGTGTTTGCAAGAATCCGTATGGATTTAGTCTAGCATATAGAGACAAGTGAGTTACCAAACCTACATTCGGACCTTCAGGAGTTTGAATAGGACAAATTCTACCATAGTGAGATGGCTGTACGTCTCTAACATCAAATCCTGCTCTTTCTCTAGTCAAGCCACCAGGACCTGTTGCTGTTAATCTTCTCTTGTGTTCAAGTTCAGATAATGGATTAGTATTATCCATGAATTGTGAAAATTGAGAAGCTGTAAAGAATTGAGTAACCTGAGCTGTAAATGGTCTTGGGTTAATCAATTGGACTGGAGCTAAGTTCTCAAAATCAAGAGTAGACATTCTGTCTTTAATAATTCTAGACATTCTAGCAATACCTACTCTTAATTTGTTAGATAATAGTTCTGATGTTGTCCTTACTCTTCTGTTTCCCAAATGATCAATCATGTCTGGCTGAGCAGTTGGATCACTATTTAATCTGATAATTTCTTTCATTACAGCAACCAAATCATTAACTGACAAAACTCTATCTGTTTTTTCTATTTCTTTTTCTTTTTTTGGCTTTAATTCTGGCAACCTTGACCACATCTTCCATCTACCGACTTTAGATAAGTCATACCTGTCAAAATTAAAGAACATGTTAAAAATCAACTCTCTTGCTGCATCAGGATTAACCATTTCACCTGATCTTAATCTTTGATAGATTTCCAATAATGCTTCTTCTTGATTATGAGCTTGATCTTTTTTTAATGTTTCTTCAATATAATCTATTTCTGGACCAGCAATGCCAGTGAACATTTCCTTAATATCATTGTCATTATATCCTCCCAAAGCTTTAAGTATTGTTGTTGCTGGAACCTTTCTCTTTCTGTCAATCTTAACCGACAAAACACCTGAACTTTCTGTTTCAAATTCAAGCCATGATCCTCTATTAGGAATAATTTTCGCTCCAAAGCATCTCTTTCCTTTATTAATACTCAATGGAAAGAACACTCCAGGAGAACGAATCAATTGAGAAATTACTACTCTCTCTACTCCGTTTAATATGAAAGTTCCTCTATCTGTTAATAAAGGAAAGTTACCAAAGAATATTTCTTGTTCTTGCTCTCTCTTAGTCTTTAAATTATTTAACCTAACAGTGACTCTCAATGGTGCAACAAAAGAATCGTTATTTTCTCTTGCATCAAATCCAGAAGGATAGTTTGGGTTACCCAATTTATAATCTAAGAAGTGTAGCTCAAATTCTTTGCCTGTGTAATCTCTGATCGGAGACACTTCAGCAAACAAATCTTTTAACTCTTCTTCCCAGAATTGCCTCCCACTCTCCTGTTGCATGAAGATTAGACTTGGCAAGTCGTAGGATATTTTGCTTTTTGAGAAATCTTTGGTTTTAACTTTCATATTAATTATTTATTTATGAAGACTAAAAACTTCACGATATTTAAACAAAAAAATACCCAATTTCAAATTTATAGGGCAACAAAAAAACGATTAATAACGGATTTTATAAGTTAGGATCAAAATACCAGATAAATTATATATAATTTCGATTACGACTACCTTATCAATAATTTCAGATGTTGTCAAGGGCAAATTTTAAAACTCTTGTATTTTCATATTCTGAAGAATCCCCAAAGCGATAAAAAGGAATAACAAGTTACTTCCTCCATAACTAACTAATGGCAAAGGAATGCCTATAACAGGCAATATTCCCAAGTTCATTCCTATATTAATAAACATTTGAATAAATATGGAAACTGCTAAGCCTGCTGCAAACAATCTTGAAAAATTAGATTGGGCATTAAGCGCAATCTGAAGAATTCTCCATAATAAAATTCCGAACAATCCTAAAACTGCTGTCGTGCCAACTAGTCCCGTTTCTTCTCCTATCACTGAAAAAATAAAATCAGTTTGAGGTTCTGGAAGAAACCCGTATTGTGTTTGCGAACCATTGGTAATTCCTTTTCCAAATAATCCTCCCGAGCCAATACTTATACTCGCTTGATTCTGGCTCCACCCTTCCCCTAAAGGATCTGCCTGTGGAGCTACAAAACTTAAAATTCTATTCTTTTGATAATCTTTCAAAATAAAAGTCCAAGAAGATAAAAATAATATTGAAAATACAAGACACAGACCAATAAAATGTCTAATTTTAATTCCGGAGACTAAAAGCATTGATACCCAAATTGTTCCTATAATTATCACTGATCCGAATTCTGGCTGAAGAAAGATTAAAATTGTAGGAATCAAGACATATATTCCAGAAAGAATAATATGCCTTATTCTATACAATTCAACATGCCTTTTCGAAAAATACTTGGCAAGCATTAAAATCAAAACTATTTTCATCGGCTCAATAGGATCAAAAGAAAATGCTCCTATTTTATACCAAGATTTAATCCCCCTTATCTCTGGAGCAAAAAAGAATAACCCTATCAAGAGCATTACACATATAAAATATAGAGAAAGAAGCATTGTTGAGTTTTCCCTTATCGTTCTCGTATCAACAAAACTAATCCCAATCATTAAAAGAAAGCTAAATCCAAAAAATCCTATTTGCTTCCAAAGATTAGAAAAATCATCACCCCTTATTGATGCACTATATATTGCTACTAATCCAAAAACAACTAAAAGCACGCTTGCTCCCATTAAAACCCAATCCATCCTTCTAATATGTTCCTGAAAAGACATTATTGTATTATCTTTAAGAATTCTTTTTCATTTAATGTCTTTACCCCTAGCTTTTGTGCCTTATCAAATTTTGATCCAGGGTTTTCTCCTAAAACAAGATAGTCTGTATTGCTTGATACTGCACTAGAAACTTCTCCACCCAAAGAAACTATTTTTTCTTTTGCCTCTTCCCTACTCATCTTTTCCATTGTCCCAGTGATGACAAAAGATTTTCCTTTTAACTTATCTCCTTTCTTTTTTTCTGAAAAATATTCTACGCCTGCTTTTTCTAATTTATTCAAAAATACTAAATTATCTTCATCATTAAACCACTCAACAATAGACTCAGCTACTTTCGGTCCAATGCCTTCTATCTTTTCAAAATCTTTGAATTCAGCTTTCTTAAAATTTTCTATTGTTTTAAAAACGTTGACTAAATCGCGAGAAGTCTTTTGCCCTACATTCCTTATCCCCAAAGCATATATATATTTATAAAAAGGAACCTGTTTTTTTGATTGAATGCTTGCAACAATTTTTTGAGCAGACTTGTCGGCAAACCTTTCCAAGGGAAGAATATCTCCCTCTTTTAAATTAAACAAATCTGATGGATCGGAAACCAACCCTTCCTCAATAAATCTTTCAACAATTTTAGGCCCCAAGCCATCAATATTAAATGCTCCTCTTGAAACAAAATATTGGAATTGTCTTAATTTCCTACTAAAACATTTTGAATTAGGACACCTCCAGACAACTTCACTGTCTGGTTTGATTAATTTAGTTTCACAAGATGGACATTTGTCAGGCATCTTAAAATTCTTTTCTTTGCCTGTTCTTAATTCAGGAAAAACTTTAGACACCTCTGGAATTACATCTCCTGCCCTGCCAACAACAACAGTGTCTCCAATTTTCAATCCTAATCTTTCTATTTCTTTTTCATTGTGAAGAGTTGCTCTAGTCACAGTAACCCCATTAATATCAACCGGTTTTAATATTGCAACAGGGGTCATTGCTCCAGTTCTACCAACTTGAACTTTAATATCTTCAACAATAGTTGTTGTTTGTTTTAATGGAAACTTCAAAGCAATTGATGCTCTTGGAGTTTTACCAACAACACCCAACTTTTTAAATATTCTATTATCATTGATTGAAACAACTAATCCATCTATTTCAAAAGGAAGTTTTTCCCTGTGTTTTCCCCAATAATCGTAAAAAGAAAAAACCTCATCTAAATTCTTACAAAGTTTATTGTATTTATTATTTGTCTTGAATCCTAAATCTTCTAACATTTTATGCTCTTCGCTGTGAGTTTTTTGTCCTAAATCAGAAATCAAACTATACACATCTGCTGTTAATTTTCTTTCTGCAGTAATATTAGAATCTAATTGCCTTATTGATCCTGCTGCTAAATTTCTTGGATTAGCATAAACAGGAAGACCGTCTTTTTCTCTTTGTTTGTTTATTTTAATAAAATCATTCTTTTTTATCACTGCTTCTCCTCTCACTATTATTTCTTTAACTTTTGTTTTAATATTCAATGGAATTGATTCTATTGTTTTAATATTCTGAGTTACATTTTCTCCTATCTTTCCATCGCCTCTCGTTGAACCAATTTCTAAGGTTCCATTAATGTAGGTTAATTCTATTGCTAAACCATCTAATTTGGGCTCGCAATAATATTCAATACTATTCTTTTCTTCTTCTGTTAATAATTTATTATTTCTTGTTTCCCAATTTTCCATATCTTCTCTGGAGAATGCATCTGTTAAAGAATACATCATTTGCTTGTGTTCTGTTTTCTGAAAAACATCTAAGGGCTTTCCCCCAATTCTTTGAGTTGGAGAGTCAAGAGTTATCAAATCAGGATATTCTTGCTCTAAATCAAAAAGTTCCTTTTTCAAGGAATCAAGAGCTTGCTCTGAGATTTCTTGCTTGTCTAAAACGTGATAAAGATATCTATGATAGTTTATTAATTCTCTAAGCTTTTCTATTCTTTTTTTTGCTTCTTGTTTGTTCATTTTAATATGAAGCCTCTAATTCTCTTTTTGTATTATTATATGTTCCAACTGAGTTAATGGTTGTTCCTGTTGATGCACATGTTCCACCTCCTGTGTGGACTATTGTCACAGAATAGCTAAGCCCTTCTTCAATCGTGCCTGTAAAGTTGTCGCAATTACTTTCTTGTCTAATCCTATACAAAGTTCTTTCTATCCCAGTATCAGCTGCATGAAAAGCTTTCACAGAATCTCCAAAAGATTCTGACATCTTAGACCCTCCAACAATTATGCTTGTCAAACCTAAAACAATTGCCAAAAACACTGACATCATTATCACTACTAAAAATATTGAAACGCCTTTTTGATTATTTCTGTTCATATATTTTATTCAAAACTTGTACATCCTGAAACACTATATCTTAATACAACAATACCCGATCCACCAGCGCCACCAACACTACCTGGACTACCACCAGCACCTCCTCCACCACCACCAGTATCTGGAGTTGCAGCTTCTCCATTGGTAACATAACTGCCACTTCCACCACCACCAAAACCACCAGCTGCAGGTCGATCTCGATAACTACCACCTCCTCCACCACCACCAAACGATATTGCTGTTCCTCCGAGAGAAATTGTTGTGCCAGCACCACCAACACCAGCATCATAAATAGTTGCATTGCCACCACTAGCAGTAACTCCTCCACCACCACCACCAGCATAAACAGTATAATTTCCTCCAGCAAAACCATTGCCACTAGCACCAGAGTAAACACCATTTCCGCTAGTACCGGCAGAAGCAACTATTGTTTCACCATCGTTTGTTAAGCTTGAAGGAAGGGTCGCTCCTCCCACAACAATGGTTTCTGTTTCACTCACTGCCAGTCCAGATCCCGTATAATACCCTCCTGCGCCACCACCACCCGAACCATCATTTGATCCACCACCACCATTTCCACCTCCTCCAACAACCAAATATTCAACCGAAGACACTCCTGTAGGAACTGTCCATGTGGTTGTTCCTGCACCTGTAAACTTATTTACAATACTTCCCCCATCAACAATAACCGTACAAGTAACTCCACCTCCACTAGCACAAGCAGGAATAGAACAAACTCCTCCTCCTGGTTCTCCAGCATCTTCTACAACTATCACATCTAATTGTCTTTGAGAGATACTTGTCTGTACAGTTATTTCAAGATCAGCAACCATAGTTTTATAAGTTGGCTCCACTTTTATCATTATTGAAATTTTCGGCTGATAATTATCTTGAACTCCTCCAGTAATATTATCGCCTGTAACAATTAATCCCAAATTGCTTACCGTAACTTTAGAAGATATGATTGGCACTCCTGTTGCTTGAAGGCCATTAAATGTAGCATTACTTGATTTCTTTTCATTTATCGTATTATTTTCAAAAGAAAATCTCCTACATCTATATTCTCCTGCATTCTTATCATATGACAAAAATGTAATTTGATTAGATTCTATTCCATAGTTATATCCTATACTCCCCGTACATCCTCCAGTTTCATCAGTTATCGCCATTCTTAAAGCTTTAGTCATATAATCTAAGGCGTAATTTGCCTGCTCCATCAAAGTCTGATTCTGCAAAATACGAGATTGTGTTTTAATTGCAGAAACAAAAGTATTAACTATTCCAACAGAAAGCAAGCTAAATATCGCTATTGATACTAGCGTTTCAATCATTGTATACCCTTTTTCTTTTTTTCTTTTTTTGCCAATCATTATTATTTCCAATTATAGATATTCTCTTTTAATTGAATAGATCTATCTGCCCAATAAATATCAACTGTAATGTCTAGTTCGTATATATCAACTTCAGAAATTGTAATCTTTCTTTTATAAAGAGTTTTTATGTCTCCATCTCCTGGAGTTTCAATATATTTGTACATTCCATTGCCACCAGTCCCTCCATCAAGATAAAGGAATCTGCCAGGGTCAGTCCATGCTGTCAAAACTGAACTACTATAATCAGCTTCGCAACCATTAGCACATCTTATTAAGCCATCTTTCCATGTTGCTCCCTCTGGAGCGTTTAATTCTATATTCACCCAGTTGCTGTCTCTCATATTCTTAACAATTTCTATACCTTCTTGAGCTATGTAATAAGCTTGGAAATTCTCTTTTTCCCATTGAGTTATTTGGCTGTATTTAGTAACAGAAGAAAAGACTCCAACTAAGCCTACGGTTATTATAAAAACTGAGACAATCATTTCTATTAAAGTAAATCCTTTGTTTGAATTCATAATTAATCAGAAATTTCTATTCTTCCCGAATTATTAATATATATTTTCTTAAATTGAGAAACGTCAGACGGCGTACAAACAGTTATTTCTGCTTCGTGTCCAAAATAATCATTTTCAATGTAGGTTATTGGATCTGGCGGTTCAAAAGAAATGCTCATTATATTGTCTGATTCAGAAACATTATCTTTTTTAATGTCGCAAATAGATATTTCTGATTCTAAAGATATTGTTTCTACAACAGCGTCTGTTCCTGGTTCATAATAAGGATTTTCGTTTTCGTTCCTATAAATTATATATCCTGTATTGTTCCCGCTTGCTTTGCTTAAATAAACTCCATAGCCAGTGGTATTTTCTGTTCCAGAAATAGCACTTTTAGCCATTGCTTGGGATCTTCTAATATCTTGAGCTAATTTTTGTGTAGATCTTTCTAGGGCAAATTTCTTACTATCTTTCCCAAAGTCAATAAAAAGAACCGAACTCATAACAGCTAAAACACCCACCATAACTAAGAGCTCTATTATTGTAAATCCTTTATTGTTCATATTCTTAAAGAAAAATACCAATTTAATATCTTGTCTCCCCAAAACATTGCGATTATCGTACCTGTGATAAGAAACGGACCGAAAGGAACTTCTGATTTAAGTCCTTTCTTTTTCATTGATATCAGTATTACTCCTATTATAGCACCAAAAAAGAAACCAAGAAATATTCCTGTGATAACATTAGGCCAGCCAAGAATCAAACCTAAAAATATCGCTAACTTCACATCTCCAAATCCCATTGCCTGCCCTTTTGAAAATAACCAGATTAAAAAGAAAAAGGCTGAAGCTCCTAAAGCTGAAAAAATATAATAAAGAGTTTCTGTGTTATCAATCAATCCAAGAAAAAAAGAATATATAATCCAAGCAAAAGAAATAAAGATGGCTGGGTAAATCACTTCGTCAGGAATAATATAATATTTTAAGTCAAACAAGAAAATGATAATAAAGAAACAAATGATTGTAAGATAAAACAAGAATTGCAAAGTATCAAAAGAAAACAAGGCTGTCATTGTTCCAAACTTGCTATAAACTAGTAAAAACAATCCTCCTGTCATTAATTCAACTAATGGATATTGCCATGATATCTTTTTCCCACAGTACCTACACTTCCCTTTCAAAAATAAAAAGCTTAATAAAGGAACCAAATCAAAAAAACCTAAACCATGTTTGCAATGAGGACAATATGAACTACCATACAAAAAACCTTCATTCTTAGAAAGCCTACAAACAAGACAATTCAAAAAACTACCAAAAATCAATCCGAAACAAAAAACAATTATTAAATATTCTATCATAAATATATTTTATCATATTTAAACAAATTAAAAACCCCCTTAAGGGGGGTCTTAAAATCCGTTATTAAGTCTGTCTCGCTATGAGTTAAACTTATAAACAATCAAAATCTGTACCACAATTAATGTTTGTAGATCCCGAGTTTCCTTTATAGTCAATACACCAAGATCCTGTGTTCAATGTTTTTGATACGCAATATCCTGTTGCTGATGAATGAATTAATAAACCACCTGCTGGAGTTTGAGCAAGGATATCATCACATAGTTTTTCTCCGTCAGAACCAGCAACTATAAATCCTGCTTGATCATTACATGTTGTAATTCCATCATATGTACCATATCCTGCAGTTGGATTGTTCAATTTGTATATCTCAGCTGTTGCTCTTAATTGATCCATTGTAGCTTTTGCTCTTGCGTCTTTTGCAGCCAAAGTAGCTCCATTCATTGATACAACTATCAATCCTGATAGAATACCGATGATTGCGATTACAACTAGCAACTCAATTAATGTAAAACCTTTATTGTTTGTTTTCATTTTTTTTACTAGCTAAATTAATCTTTTATTTTAGCGAGACGACCTTTTAATTAAGTTTAATTCGCTATATAAATAATACCAAAATTCTTTACTTGTTGTCAACAAAAATTATTGCTGAATAGTTGTACTAATCTTGTATATCGGCAAAATAACAGCAGCAACTAAAAATCCAACCATCACAGCTAATCCGATAATCATGATTGGCTCAATAATACTTGATAAGGAATTAATGAATACCTCTGCTTCCCTTTTATAAAATCTAACAATGTTTATCAAAGAAGAATCAAGTCTTCCTGTTTGCTCTCCCACAGAAACCATTTGCACGAATAACGGAGATATTGCTTCAGGATATTTTGCCAAACTATTGCTCACTGTTTCTCCCCTAATAACTTTTTTCTTTGTCTCAACTATTAAATCCCTATAAACATTATTTCCAATCAAAGTAGAAACAATTTCTAAAGCTTCATTAATCGGTACTCCTGCAGCAATCAAGGTGGAAAAGTTTTCAGCAAAACGAGCCATATATAAATTCTTAAAAAATCCACTAAACACAGGGGCTTTCAATGTGAGCCTGTCTATTAAATCTTTTCCTTGAGGCGTTTTGGAAAAATACGATATTCCAAAAATAACCGCACCAGCCATAGCTAAAACGATATACCAGAATTTAACAAGAAAATCTGATATGTTAATTATTATCTGAGTCGCAATCGGCAATTCCTGTCCCGTTCCTCTTAACACTTCAACTAATCCAGGAATAACAAAAACCATAATTACTATAAAAATCAAAACAAATATTACTAAAATAACAGCTGGATATATCATTGCACCAATTGTTTTCTGTCTTATCTCATACTCACTCTCTAAATGATCTGCAATCTTAGTTAAAATATTAGGCAAACTTCCAGAAGCTTCTCCTGATTTAACCATATTGATATAGAAAACAGAGAAGATTTTGGGGTATTTAGCCAATGCTTTTGATACTAATGTTCCTTCTCTTACATCTTTTGCAACAGCATAAATCTTTTCTTTAAAGGATTGATTCTTTGTTTGATCTCCCAAAGCTTCAATAGCTTCAGCTGGAGGAACATTAGAATCTATCATAATTGATAGTTGTCTTGAAAACATAGCTACCTCCTTCAAAGACACTCCCCTTGCAATGGTAATCTTCATATTCATGACATCTTTACCAGATTGCACACCTACCTCCTTTACTTCTATTGGAAAAAGATTGTTTCTACTAATCATCTCAATAGCAGCATCTTTGTTGGATGCTTCTATTGATCCAGAATAAGCAACTCCTTTTATGTCTTTAGCTGTATAATTATATTTCATTAAATTAATTTCCTTAATTCTCTTGGATTGTTTGAATACTTAATTGCATTTTCAATAGTAATCGCTCCCTTCCTCACCAATTCAGCAAGAGACCTATTTAAAGATATCATTCCAACCTCAGAAGATGTTTCTATTACTAATGGTATTTCATATATCTTATTATCTCTAATCAAATTAGAAATAGCTGGCGTATTGAACATTATCTCACAAGCCGGGACAACTCCTCCTCCAATAGCTGGAATAAGTCTTTGAGAAATAATTCCTACCAAAGAACTGGCAAGCTGAGCTCTAATCTGTTGTTGTTCTCCGCCACTAAAATTATCTACAATTCTGTTAATAGTCTGAGCTGCTGAATTAGTGTGCAATGTTGCAAAAACTAAATGGCCTGTCTCTGCTGCTGTGATTGCTGTTTCTGTTGTTTCCGGATCTCTCATTTCTCCAACCATAATCACATCTGGATCTTCACGGAAAGTTGACTTCAATGCTTTAGCAAAAGAAAAAGTATCTAAATTTAATTCTCTCTGATTAATCATTGACTTATCTTCTTTGAAAATATATTCTATCGGATCTTCAATGGTAATAATATGATAATTCTTATTTCTGTTAATATGATCTATCATTGCCGCAAGAGTTGTACTCTTACCATGGCTTGATGGCCCCACCACTAAAACAAATCCTTGTGAATATTCGCAAAATTGATAGATTCTTGTTGGAAGCTTTAATTCCTCCATTGTCCTGATTCTTTCTGGAACAAGTCTCATTGCTACACTCACTGTTCCCATTTGATAGAAAATATTAACCCTGAATCTAGCTTTTCCTTCAAAGCTATATGAAAAGTCAATCTCTTTTTCCTTAACAAATCTTTCTTGCTGCTCCTCGCTCATTAATGCGAAAGCAATGCCTTTAGCGTCTTCGGCTGTAAACTTGCTTTCTTTAGAAAAAAAGGTAAGCTTTCTGCTAATCCTCATCACCGGAGGATGCCCTTCGGCGATATGAAGATCTGAAGCTTCATTTTTAACTGTTGCTTCAAGAAGCTGTTTTAAATAACTCTTATAGTCCATATTATTATTCTGTTATTCTAAACACTTCCTCAAAAGATATAATTCCTAATAAAGATTTAATTATAGCGTCTTGTCTCATTGTAATCATTCCCTGTCTTTTAACCTCTTGAGATATATTAGCTTCTGTCGGATCTTCTACAATAATCTTTTCTAATTCAGGAGTCATTTTTAATATTTCGAAAATAGCAACCCTTCCCTTTTCTCCTTTCATATTACATTTCGGACATCCTTTTGGTCTATAAATAAATATTTCTGAAGGAGGAGTAAAGAACTTCTTAGATGTAGCTGGTAAACCTGCAATTTCTTTTAATATTGCTTTTTCTGTTTCTTTGTTTGGTTTTATTTTCTCTTTACAATAAGGACATAAACGATGAGCTAGCCTTTGAGCAATAGCAATGTTTAATGTTGCTGGCAATAAGAATGATTTAATTTTCATATCAATCAATCTTGGAATAACACCAATGGCATTATTAGTGTGAAGAGTTGATAAAACAACGTGTCCAGTCAAAGCAGCATGTGTTACAAGAGAAGCTGAGTCTTCGTCTCTGATTTCACCAACCATAATTACATCTGGGTCTTGCCTAACAACTGATCTCAAGCCATTGCTAAAATCATATCCAATCTCTGGCCTGATTTGTGACTGATTAACTCCTTTCATGAAATATTCAATAGGATCTTCCAATGTAACAACGTTAGCATTTGGATTATTCAATTCTTTAAGAATAGAATACAAAGTTGTTGTTTTTCCAGATCCAGTCGGACCAGTTGCAAGAATTAATCCAAAAGGCTTTTTAACTGCTTCTTTCAAAAGATTCAAATTGTATCCGATAAGACCAACTTCTTCATAACTCTTTAGTCCCTCGTGAGGATCCAAAACTCTGATTACAACTTTTTCTCCTAATTTGGTCGGAAATGTTGAAACTCTGAAATCAACATCTTTACTATCAATCTTAGCTGAAAACCTTCCATCTTGAGGAACCCTAGTTTCATCAATTCTTAAATTAGAAACAATCTTAATTCTAGCAACAATTGATGGATGAGTATGAATTGGTAAAAATAAAGAAGAATACAAAACTCCATCCATTCTGAAACGAATTCTTAATTGATTTTCTTCTGGTTCAATATGAATATCAGACGCATTACCATCAACAGCGTGTCTTAAAATAACAGCTACCATTTTAATAATAGGTGCTTCCTCAGACATTCTTTCTGCTTTTGGCCTCTGATCAGCAGAAAAAAGCTCTACGTTTTCTTCTCCGCCCAATTCTGTTTCAAGAGCTGTTAGGGCTTGCCCCACCTCTTCCCTAATATTTCTATACTGTTTCAAAAAAGCTTCAAACGAACCAGAACTTATTAAATAAACCTTATAAGAAATCTTATTTCTTCTGGCAATAAAATCTAAAGCTTCTTTTGCTTTGATGTTATCTGGATCAACCATTCCAACTTCCAAGACACCGTCTTTTAATCCTAATGGTATTGTTTTATAAAATCTAGCTGATTCTTCAGGAATTAAAGTTAAAACATTGTTAGGGACCTCTAAAACTTCGACATTGTCAAAAAAAGGAACATTATATATTTCCGTCTTAAGAGCATTCAATTGTCCTTCTTTCAATATCTTCTTCTGAAGAATAAAGTCCTCTTCCGTTCCTTTAAAATCTTTAAATTCATTCTTAAATGTCTCTACTTGCTCCTGAGTGATTACTTTTTTTTCTAATAATTTTTGTAAGATTATCATTTATTTTTTTTAATAAACTGGTGCAAATGGATCTGTTTTTCCCTTTAATATTGTTTCTCCTGGTTGAACTTTATTAAAAACAACTGGATCAGCAATATGTTTTAAATTAGAAAATTCTGTTGAATTCAAAAAATCTATATCAACCTTAGTTACTATTTGATTAACAGGTGCTGTTTTTTCAATATTCAAAGCTTTTCCAAAATTAAAATTAGGAGCTAATTTGGTATATGCAAAATATAAACCAAATAAAATAATTCCAACTAAAACAGCTGGCGCTATTTTTTCTAAAAAGCTTTTTGGTTTTACTTCTTGTGTTTCTTCCATATTTTAATATGAATAAAAGTTTATAGCTATTTCTGCTGTCAAAAGGTTTGAAGAGGTTGCCTTGCCCTTCCCTACTTTTTCGTTCCCTGCTGAACCGTTTGAAATTTTAACACTTTCAACTGTTCCTATCCTTGTCTGTCCTTCTAAAACTTTGAAAAAATTATTGATGTTTGCATATGTCCCGCTAATAGAAACATTAAAAGTTGTTTTATTAACTGCTCCAATTATATTGTCGTAATAAGAAGGTGCTGTTGCTGTTTTACTCTCAGTCTGAGAAGATTCTGTTGTATCTGATTTGCTCATTTTAACATTAGCTTCTTCTGTTGTCTTAGATTGAACCTGAGTTTTTATAGTTGTTGGAGTTCCATAAGTAACGCTATTCAATGTTACTCCCCCTTCTTTAGCCAAGCTACTCATAAAATATTTCATTTTAGAAATATAAAATTGTCCTGACGTAAAATTGATTTCCATTTTTTTTCTCTTTTCTACCCATCCTGCTTCTTCTAATGCTTTTGCTTGGTTGTTAACCTCTTCGTAATATTGTTGCCTTGATGTAATATTAACCCCCATTTGATCTATTTGGGCATCCTTGCTTTTAACATCATTCATTTTGGGAACATCAAAAAAGAAATAAACTCCAATAGAAGCTCCTATCATCACTATGGCTATAATAACTTTTATAAGATTGTTATTGTTTTTTTCCATGCTTATTTAAATAAATCAGGACTCAAATTAACATTCAAATCAAAAGTGACTGCCCCTGTTTCTGATAAATTAATATTGCTTATATCAAAACTGGAAATTGTTTTTCCTTGTTCCATCTCTAGAATAGCAATCTGCTCCATCACACTCCTGAAACCAGAAGTCGCTCCAGACACACTTGCTGTTTTTCCTTGAACATTTAAATTAAATCCAGAATAAGATATTTTTGGATGTGTCCATGTTGGAAAAGCGTCAAAAAACTTAGAAGTCTTTGGATTGTTTTCGTAAAGAATTTTGAAATCCCCTATAATTTTCTGAGCAGCAACCAAACTTTCTTCTTTTTGTTTTAAATCTTGCTCCGTCAAAGAACCAAAAGCTGTATTTAATTCTCTCAATTGAGCTTCTTTTTTAGGAGCAACTATATTTGCATAATAGATGTAAATACTAAAAGATATTATTACAGAGACAAGAGAAACAACAAGAAAAATATCTTGCACCAAAGAATCATTCTTTTTTTCTTGTTTTATCTCAATTGCCATATTATATAATTATTATACTTTACTTCTTTTTTTTATTCAAATTTTCGTAAAGCTTCTCCTAGGGCAATAGCGTATGTCGTATTAATTTCTTCTATTTTATTTTCCAAAACAGGTGGATAAAAAATATCTTTTAATGAATTTGCCAAAACAACATCAATAATTTGAGACTCTTCTTGAGCTAAACTCTTTTTGAAATAATCTATAATTCCTGGCAACAACGATGTCCCTCCTGCAACAATAACTTTTTGTATCTTTTTCCCCTCTTTTGCCTCAAATTCACGAATAACTTTTTTTACCTTTTCAGAAATAATTGAAAGGAGAGGCATTAATATATGAGAAATCTTTCCATTCAGCCCTTCTTTCTTTTTCAATGCTTCTGCTTGCTTAATTGTAATGCCTAGCGTTTCTGATAATGCAAAAGTTAAATCTTTCCCAGCTAAATCAAAACTAAAACTTGTTTTTAAAAAGTCTTGATCAGCAATGCTCACATTGGTACTTTGAAAACCTATTTCTAATAAACAAGTCGTTGGATCTTCTTTTTTATATACTGCCCTCTTCAAAGCCATTGTTTCTGCTTCAAGAGCTATTAACGTTAAACCTGCTCCTTCTGCTATGCCCTTATACTGTTCAACAATGCTATTCTGGACAGCCATAACAAGTATCTTGCTGTTCTCTTTTTCCGGATTATCACTCATAATCTGCCAATCAAGAACTAATTCTGATAAAGGTAGTGGAATATATTTTCTTGATTCAAAACCAATTGCGTTTACGATTTCTTTTCTAGACATCGGGGGTAATTCAAAAGTTGTAAAAAATGTTGCAAAATCTGGCAAAGAAAAAACAACTTTGTTTGGTTTAATTCCAGATTCCTCTGTAAGCATTTTTATAGCATTAGAAATATTTTCAACAGCAGGATTTAAAGTTTTTTTATCAAAAGATCTAAAAAACTCTTTTGATGCAACGTCTAAATTAACTTCTCCGTAGTTTTCTAAAGATATTTTACCTTTTTTGCGAGAGAGTTCAACGATTCTTATCACTTTAGTGCCAACATCTACTCCCAAGCTAGTACCATCTTTTTTGTCACTGAATTTAAACATAAAATATTAATAAAATTATAACACTTAAGAAAAACTATTACAAATGTTATACTTAGATTATAACACAATGTTTAATAAATGAAATATCTCCATTCAATTTTAGATCTCCTTTTTCCCAAAAAATGCATAAACTGCGGAAAACACGGCTCTCTTCTATGCGATGATTGTCTCTCTCTAATTGAAATCAATCCTTTTCAATTTTGTTTGTGCGAAATACCACAAAAATTCATTTTGCCCAAATGCAAAAGTTGTTCAGAAAAATATTTAGATGAAATTTATTCTGCTTGTGATGCAAATAATTTTATCTTTCAAAGAATAATAAAAAACATTAAAGAAAAATATTTGATTGATCTCTGTCTCCCCCTTTCTCTTTTGATTTTAAATCACCTCCAAATCATAAACAAAAACATAGAAAAAGATTATTACATAGATTATGTTCCAATAAATATTAAAGAGAAAAAAAGAAAAGGCTTTAACGAAGCAGAAGAAATCGCTAAAATAATCTCAAAAGCTTGTTCTCTTCCTATTTTAAAACAAAACGATATTAAGGATAAAAACATTATACTGATTGATCTTTTATACACAACCGGAGAAGAAATAGATTATCATGCAAAGATATTAAAAGAAAACGGTGCTAAAAAAGTAATCGGATTGGTTTCTGGCAGAGGTTGACCAAAGCACTTATTTTTTATAGAATGACTTCATTAATGGAGAGGTGCCAGAGTGGTCGAATGGGGCACCCTGCTAAGGTGTTAACTGTGAAAACGGTTCGAGGGTTCGAATCCCTCCCTCTCCGCCAGTGGTTTTAATCAATATTATCAATATATTTTTAGTGGTATACTAAAGGGATTAGAACTAAAATAAAATTATGAAATGGATTTTTTTACTATTAGCTATTTTTGGAGAAATAACTGGAACAACAGCTCTGAAGTATTCCGATGGATTTTCTAAATTATTTCCATCAATTATTGTTGTACTGGGTTACGGATTTTCTTTTTATTTTCTCTCTATAGCTCTGAAAGAAATTCCAATCGGAGTAGCCTATGCCATATGGGGTGGAGCCGGTATCATAATATTATCTATTATCAGTTACTTTTTATTTAAGCAAACTTTAGATCGTCCAGCCATAATAGGCATCGTATTAATAATATTAGGAACTTTGATTATTAATTTATTCTCAAAAAGCGCTACCCATTAATAAAAGATATAAAATTGACTGTGATTGATATCTGCTATGATTAGTATAGCCGATTGTAGCGGATTGTAACGGCAAATTTAATAAATTTTTTGAGCAAAATCAGGGATTTCAAAATAAGCAGGGTTTTCTTTGTAAATTTTCCTTAGATTCTTTATAATTTTATCAACACGATGAAAAGATAACACCCGAATTGGTTCTAACTTCGGGACATCGTCACCGCCAAAATATGATCTACGAAGATAGAATATATGGAAAAATAGAAATTACTGAGCCAGTGATTTTAGATTTGATTAACTGTCCTACCATGCAAAGACTAAAGGAAATAGATCAGGCAGGATACTTTGAACCATTCTATCCAGAAACAGCCTATACAAGATTCGAACACTCAATAGGCGTGTATATTCTTTTAAAAATGTACAATGCCTCAATTGAAGAACAAATTTCTGGACTTATTCACGATGTTTCTCATTCAGCATTTTCTCATTGCATAGACTATGTCTTAGATAATGGATCTGAAAAAAAACATAGTTATCAGGATGATATTTTTAATGAATTTGTAAGAAAGTCTGAAATCCCTCAAATACTTAATAAATATAATTTAGATTTAAATTATATACTTGATGATAATAACTTCCCCCTTAAAGAAACAAGCATACCAGAATTATGTGCAGATAGAATTGATTATTCTCTAAGGACTGCTGTTGTTTTTAAAGAAATAGAGAACATAGAATATTTTATTAATAATCTTTCAGCAAAAGACAATAAATGGGTTTTCAATAATTTTCCTAGCGCGGAAAAATTTGCTCAATTATTCTTAAAACTTAATAATTATTATTATGCGGGATTACCCTCTGCTGTAATGTTCAAAACAACTGGAGATTTTCTTCGTTATTCCCTTTTAAAAAACTACATATCAAAAAACGATTTATACACAACCGATAAAATGGTTTTAGATAAAATAAAACCACACATCAAAACAGATCCTGAATTAAGTTTATTATTTGATAGAATGAATAATAAAATTAAATTTGAAAACAACCCCAACGATTATAATGGAAAAGTGTTTTGTAAGTCGCGTGTAGTCAATCCTCTTTTCTATCACGAAGGAGCCATTAAAAAAGTTTCTGAAATAAATAAAAATTGGAACAAAGTACTAGAACAAGAGTTAAAACCAAAAGAATACTTTATAAGATTTGATAAATAATATTATGCTCGAAATATTCTCAGGAGAAAATTTAATAAATTTAATAAGAACGATTAGTTATTTAGGACTATTTTTAATTATCTTTGCTGAAACAGGATTATTCTTTGGTTTCTTCTTCCCAGGAGATAGTCTTTTGTTTGCAACTGGATTATTGGCTTCTCAGGGAAACCTTAGTCTTCCCCTTTCTATCGCTATAATATTTATCGCTGCTGTTTTGGGAAATATAGTTGGCTACGTATTCGGTAAAAAGGTTGGCCCTAAAATCTTTACCAAAGAAAACTCTTTATTTTTTCATAAAAATAATATCTTAAAGGCTCAGGCGTTCTATGAAAAACACGGTGCCAAAACAATTATCATCACTAGGTTTATTCCAATAATCAGAACTTTCGCACCCATTGTTGCTGGAATCGGTAATATGGATTACAAAAAATTCTTAACGTATAATATTATTGGCGGACTTATATGGTCTTTTGGTATAATAAGTGCAGGATATTATTTAGGAACAACTGTTAAAAATATTGATAAATACATTGCTCCAATAATTATCTTGATAATCGTTGTTTCATTTATTCCCGCTATTATAGAAATATTCAAAAAACATGACTAAGAAAAAATACTACGCATATTCAACAGATCAAAAACAAGGAATCACTGATAATTGGCCAGAATGCCAAGAAATTGTTTCTGGCAAAAAAGATGTGAAATACAAAGGATTTGAAACTAGGGACGCTGCTGAAAGATGGCTTCAAGCTGGAGCTGATTACAGCATCAAACATATTGCTAAAGAAAAAGGACTATACTTTGATTCAGGCACAGGAGCTGGAAATGGAGTAGAAATAAATGTAACCAATGAATTAGGAGAAACAATGCTTGATAAAGTAATGGACAAAGAACATTTAAACCACAAAGGACACCATTGGATAGTTAAAGCCTCAACTAATAACTATGGAGAACTATTGGCTTGTAAATATGCCTTAGAAATAGCCCTAAAAGACAATATTAAAAATATCTTTGGAGATAGCAAACTAATTATTGATTATTGGTCAAAAGGATTTATTAAAAAAGAAATGCCAGCAGAAACAATTGAACTAGCAAAAGAAGTGAAAGGATTAAGATATCAGTTTGAAAAACAAGGAGGAAAGATAGCTCATATTTCTGGTGGAAGCAATCCTGCTGATTTAGGATTCCACAAATAAATTGACAATAATACCTTTTTTTTATATCATTTCGGTATTGAATGGAGGGATGCCTGAGCGGTTGAAAGGGATAGTCTTGAAAACTATTGTGGGGCAACTCACCGAGGGTTCGAATCCCTCTCCCTCCTCATATAAAATAACCCTGTTCGGGTTATTTTTATTATTGACAATTAAAATAGTGTTGTATATACTAAGTATATACTAATATGGAAACAGCAATAATAAACATCAAAACCGATATAAAAGTAAAAAAAGAGGCTCAAAAAACAGCCTCTGAATTAGGATTAACTTTAAGTGGAGCAATAAACAGCTTCTTGAAACAACTTATTCGTGACAAAAAAATATTACTATCTTTAAACGAAAACGTTCCCAGTGAATACTTGTTAGAATCGATAAGAGAATCTCGCGAGGAAAGAATAAATAAAAAGCACCATTCTTTTAAAAATAATTCTGAAGCAATAAAATTCCTTGATAATAAATAATTTATGCGGATTGAATATTCTCAAAAATTTATCAAGGAATTTAAAAAGTGCCCTAAAAACATTAAAAATTCTTTTAAATCTAGATTAATAATATTCATAGAAAATCCGCACTCCCCTATTCTTAATAACCACTGCTTACATGGAAAATTAAATAACTTAAATAGTATAAATATAAATGGCGATTGGAGAGCTATATTTGAAAAAATAGAAAATGAAAATGTAGTTTATTTTATGACGATAGGAAAACACAATAAACTATATTCATAACTTAAAGAGGCCTTTCGGCCCCTTTTTGTTTTATTGTTTTGGTCCAAACATTTTCATACACTCTTCTGGAGAAGAGCATGGTGGCCCTTGCAATCCGCTTGGAATCTGAACTCCTTCTGGAATTTTAATATTCTCTGGTATTCCTTGTGGAATATTTTCGGGCATACCTCCTTGAGGTATTTGGATTCCCTCTGGAGCTCCGCCTTGGCTAGGCATTTGTCCTTGTTTTGGCATCTGACTTTTAATATAATTTTCAACTGCTTTTTCCATACATGGACCGACTTTATTTCCCTGATTTTTTGTAATCATTGTGTTCCCATTTAAAATTTCTGACAATTTTCCATTAAATGCTTCGTTCAAACAAGCCTCTGCCTCGCTTCTTGCTTCACTAGGAATCTGATCTAAACCATCTTTAATCATTTGAACTCCCCCTTTAATCTTTTCGACTTCTTCTTCACTAATCATTCCTGTTTTAGCTCCAAAGTCTACACATTCATCTAGATGGGATGGGTTTTCGCAATAAGCAGTACATTCTGCTTGCCCCTTACAATTTCCAGGACCCTTGCCTCCTGTCTTTTTAACCATTTCTAATTCTTCTCCACTTAAGAATCCTGCTTTTTCGGCAAAAGCTAAACATTCATCCCAATGAGAATCATCTTTACAATACACATCGCAATCAGCTTTTCTCTTACATGAACCAGGAGTTTCTCCTGATTTGATAAACTTCATTATTTTTCTAGCTTCAGATAATTCTTGTTTGTCAATAATTCCTGACGCTTCTCCAAAATCTAAACAAGCTTCAATATTATTAGGATCAGCACAAAATGTCTCACACTCTGTTTTACTCTTGCATCCTCCAGGAAGCTTAGCTCCTTCTTTCAAAGCTTTGGCAACCTTTCTTCCTTCTTCAATGGTTGCCCCTGACATTCCTACCTCATCAACAAAAGACAAACATTCGCTTAAGCTATCTAAATTAGCCTGACAAAATGTTTCGCATGAATTCTTGTCTGTGCATCCCCCAGGCATCTTGCCTTCCTTAATTTTATTAGCCACAGCCTTTGAAAGTTTTGCTTCTTCGGGTGTCATCATTCCGTTCTTTTCACCATATGAAATACAAGCTGTCATGTTTTCTACTTTATTACAGAAAGTAGCACATTCTGCTTTATTAGCACAATTACCCAAATCGGCTATTGGATAACCAACACTCTCTGTATCAACTGCAAGAACAAAGCCAAAAGAACAAAGGAATATTATTATTGAAAGAAATGTAATTTTTTTCATATTTTTTGTTATTCAAAAGGATTCTTATATCCTTCCATTGGATTGACCTTTGTTTCAAATGGATTAGTCTCAGGCATGTTTTCTAATGGATTATCAATAACTCCATTAAATTGTTGTATCCCCTGCTCATTATTAATTTGCGTTGACTTTTTGTTTCCCCATTGCATATAAGCAAATATGGCAATAGCGATAACAATTACCACGATAATAATGTTCAAAACTTTTTTGTCCATATATTTTTATTATTTATTGTCTTTCCTTAATTATATAAAAGAAAGGAACTGACAGCAAATAATACTAAATTAAAGAATTAAAATGATTTTTTAAAAAATCTTTAACTGAATAATAAGATTCTTGAACAAAATTAAGATATTCTTTCGCCTGTTTGGAGGTAATAATTATTCCTCCATCATACATTTCTTTATTCCTAATTTTTCTCATCTTATCTCCATAAAGAAAAATCTCTTTATTTTTTAAAATTTCTGATAGTTTTTCTAATATTTTTTGGTGATGACCTAATCTACTGCTCACTTTATAATCATAACAAGCTATTGCAATAATTCCCAATTTAATAAGAGAATTATAAGAAAATTGAAACTGAACTTCTGGAACATTAGAATCACTAGCAATATTCAAATCTTTTATCGCTGATTCTATAAATTTATCTATTTCTTTTTTGCTAAATTTTAATTCTTTAAAATACTCTGTTTCAAATTTTATCATATTATTTGAATGTATTTATCATTAAAGATGTTTTTAATAAATTCGCTATTTTTCTTTTTTTCATTAAATTCATCTTCTGTCATATCTATAATATTTATTTCTCTATCAAAATCACTCTGCATCTCATTTATTTTCCTTTCTATGTCAATTGATTTATGGGAACCAACTACAAGCACATCTATATCGCTTTCTGCTTCTAATTTGTCTTTTGCATAAGAACCAAAAATAAAAGCATGTTTCAATCCTTTTTCTTTTTCAAAAACATTCTTTAAACGATCTTCTATGCCAAAAGTTTTTTGAGCTATTTTTGTTATTTCTGATAATAAATAGTAATTCTTATTAATTTTATATAAACTTAAGTTTCCAATTTCATTTTTAACTAATATTCCCTCCTTTTCCCATTCTGCTAACTTTCTAACCAAATTACCCCTATCAACAGAAAATTGATTAGCTATTTCATTAACATATAATTCTTTCTCAGGATTTAATAAAAAATAAGTTAAAACTTTTTGAGTAATTTTTGAACGGAAATTTATCATAATTTTATTATAGTGTTAATACTTACACTATTTAGTGTATTATATTACACTAGCATTGTCAACACTGTTGTTCCCCACTCTTGTTTTCATATTCCTTTTTGTATAGTATAGAAACATGCCCTTGTAGTTCAATGGATAGAATACGAGCTTGCGGAGCTTGCGATAGAGGTTCGACTCCTCTCGAGGGCACACTTTATTCCTACTGTTATTAATTGTTTTAGGCACACACATTCTGCACTTTCTTCCTTAGGGCTTCATTAGGTGTTAATCCATTTAAAGCGCAATGTTCTGTGTTATTATACTCCTCGTTCCAAACGAGGATCTTATGTCTCAAATCTA
>Ga0302250_1000716_pt1 | contig 29324 bp, 35 predicted proteins | sample AAG_RA_Asp_MG_FD_193536 | JGI IMG/M metagenome (GOLD analysis project Ga0302250, IMG submission 193536) | Enriched activated sludge microbial communities from anaerobic digester in WTTP, New Holstein, Wisconsin, United States - AAG_RA_Asp | ecosystem: Engineered > Bioreactor > Anaerobic >... | reverse complement strand
ATCGCCAAGAACATCACACGCAATATCACGATTGACCTCGCAACAAGGCACGATCACAGCCAAGAGGATTTGGAGAGGTTCGCTGAGCAGTATTTCGAGTTGCTCATCGAGCATGAGAAGGATAGTGAGATGTTTCAAACGCTTAATCCGGCGCTTCATAGCAACGCTTATGTCCGGGAGTTCGGGTTAAAGGCGCAGGTGCGGGAATTTCATTTTTGCAGGACAGGGCTTGAGCGTCTTTTTATTGATACCGAGGGCGGCGTTTGGCAATGCGACAACATGTACATCTGCAGGCATAACCGGCTGGGGTCAGTGTATGAGGGGATCGATTACTCAAAGCTGGATTATGTTTGGGAGATAGACGCAGATCGGGAGAAATTCCTCGGCAGGTTTTGTGAGGATTGTGAGTTGTATAAACGGTGCCCTCGAAATAAATGTCTGGGGCTAAACCTCGAGCATATGGGCGACATGTTTAAGCCGGAGCCAGGGTATTGCGCCATGAATAAGGTTCTGGCGAAAGTCATTGATAAATATATCCAGTTGGAAAAAGAAAAGAAGGAGGCGGTTAATGTCTAACGAGGAAGTGGTCGGCGGGAAAACCAAAGACGAAATTAAAAGCATTGATTTGTTTATTACCGAGCAGTGCAACATGAACTGCGATTATTGTTTTCATCCTAAAGGGGAGGCGGTGCTTTCGGTGGATCAGGGGAAAAAGATTCTCGCACGGATGAAGGAGTTGAGCCCGGCGGGTTTGCAGGTCACGTTCTTTGGCGGTGAACCGCTGTTGTATCCGCAGACGGTTTTGGATCTCGCTCAATACGCTCGGGAACTGTGGCCGCCTGATAAAGAAGGGCGGCATACGTCCACGTTTTCGATTTCAACTAACGGTATGTTTTTCGATGAGGACGTGTTCAAGAAATTCGCAGAACTCGGCATGGCGATTCAGGTCAGTTGTGATGGTGACGAGATAACGCATACCGAATGTAGGCATGGCGACTATAAGCGGATCATAGAGAACATGAAGAAGATTCTGGCGATCAAGCCTGATATGAGCGTGCGCATGACGTTCACGCCCAAGACGGTCGGTAGGCTCGCCATCAATGTGCAGTATCTTCACGAACTGGGTGTCTCAAAGATTATGCACCACGCAGTTATGGAAGCTGATTGGATGGAGGAAGCGGTTGAGCAATACCGCTATCAGTTGTCACAAATTTACCATTACCGCAGGTATTGCAAACGTCAGGGTATGCCGCTTGAGATAGCGTTTATTGATAAGCCGCTCAAGATTGTTAACGACGAGACGCCGCCGGAGAAGGAATACTGTCAGGCAGGCAAGACGTATCTCGCCATATTAGACAATGGTGACGTTTATCCCTGTCATCGTGCGGCCAGCGCCCGGATATTTAAGCTCGGGAATATCTTTCAAGAGCGACCGTTTATCCGGGGCATCTTCCTTAATATCGACAAGGAATACACCGGGTGTTGGAAGAATTGTCCGCATGCCCGCACGTGTCACAGTTGCGTGATCACGCACTACAAGGTTAATCAGGAACTCACGGTCCCGGTCACGAAGTATTGCCGGATATGCGCAGTTGAGAGTGAACAAGCGTTGGGGTTCTTGCCGGTTGAGCTTGCGGATCGGCGTGAGCGCATGCTTTATAAGGTCGGGCAGGTCTTGGTGGATGTCGCCAAGCAGAACGAGGAAATATTGGAAGCGTTAAAAAAATAAGGAGGTATGGCAATGGGAAAGGTTATGAATCATGAGGAGATTGTGGTTGAGGATATCGTTAAGTCGTTGAGTCCGAGTGTTTACAATCCAGTGGGCGGCCAGTCAGCTTCGTTCGCCATGATTACCGCAGAGGGCGGGGATATGCGGTATTTCGTGAACGGACAGAATCCGAACGCATCATCGGGCGTGTTGTTGGAGGAAGGGGACATTGTCGAGCTTCCGTCCATTTATCACATTAAGGATTTTAAGGTGATAAAGGCGGGCGATGATGATGGCAAGCTCGTTGTGACTTATGAAATATAAAAAGGAGGAATTTGCGATGAATCATATTAAACATCAGAAAAAGAACAGGATTATAAATCGGGTCACGGAGATCGTGACCGATGGCGGGTTGCCCAAGACTGGCCAGACGATGGTCTATCAAATGGGCGATGATGGGTATTACCAAATGGGTTATCCGCTGGGAGGAGGTCAAAGGTTTATCGATAACGGGGACGGCACGGTTATCGATACCGCCACCGGTCTAATGTGGATTAAGGATCCGCAGGCCGCCGGTTTGGGGATGACTATGTATTGGTACGACGCTATCAACGCTTGCGAGAATTTAATCTACGCCGGGCATGATGACTGGCGTATGCCGAACATCAACGAGCTCATGTCGATGGTGGATCATTCGAGATACGATCCAGCATGGGACACAATGTTTTTTGTGTACCCACCTGATACATGGACGCCTTTCTGGTCGTCAACGGTCTGCGCACCGTGGCCGGACGGGGCATGGTGTTTATATCCGTATGACGGGTATAAGACGACTTGGGGTATCCCTTGGGATATGTGTTACGTGCGGCCGGTTCGTGGCGGGCAATCTTAATAAAAGGAGGTTTTAAAATGGCACAAGTCACAGTTGAATATAAGAACGGAAAGAAAATCGTCACTCTGCCTTCAGGTGAGAAGCGAGAGCATACGAAGGAAAGTTTGACCAACGCAAAAGATATGTTTTTGCGGCGCAGGGATAAACTTAACGAGCAGATTGCTCTTATTGACGACGACATTAAGAAGATTGGATAGGTTTATGCAGAATGGTGGGGGATGGACAAAATACATAACGCCGGTGCTGGTTACGATCGCTATCTTCATGCTCGGTTCGATTATGGGGCAGGTGAATAGGATTGACGAGAAGCTGTTCCATCATTTGGCGAACGATGAGATTCATATGCCAAGAAGCCTTTATGTATCCAAGGCGGAGTTTGAGATGCAGAGCCGGTTTATCGAGAAGGAGAACGACCGGATCATCAAGGCGATAGATGATCTCAGGCGTGATTTAAAGATGAGGGAGTGAGGTGTGTATGGCAGATGGTGAGAAATTCAATTTATTGAAATTCTTGGGGAGCTTCTTTCAGTTCTTGCCGTGGGTGAAGACTTTGCGTTATGCGGCGGGCATAGCGTTGATTGGTTTCATCGGGCTTACTATTTATCGAGCGTTTTTTATGCCGACGGAAAGCACAAAGCAGGAAACGCATATCATCGCCCAGCAGGGCGCCCAAGTCACGATTGACCAAAAGAGAGAGGAAAAGAAACCCGGGATTGAGGTCAGTCCTTTTGTCGAGGGATATGGATTCGCTGAATCCGATAACCGCAAGGGCGTGGGCGGTAAGGCTGGCGTGCGGGTAGAGTTTTAGAAGAAACGCCTTGCCAACTATTAAACCGTATGGCCCTATACCCCTCGAAAGGAGGGGATTTTTATGGTGCGAGAGAATATGACGGCTAAAAAGAGCCGGTATATCAGCGTCCGTAATGGCGGCGAGGAAACGTATGTCGAGAATATCCCTATGTCCGGGCGTATGCGTGATCATCTTCCGGCCGCCAAGTTGCGGTTACGGGAAATTCAGCGGGTCATGCCTCTGGGCAAGTGGTCGATCACGATCGAACAGCAGTGGAAGGAATGCGGGGTTACGCACTTTCAGATGTTGGATGTGGTAACGGGTAAATTACAAGAGTCGGTGCTGTAAATTAAAGGAGGATATCGCAATGGCTAAAAAAGCTAAAAAGCAAAAGGTCGCAGAAAATAAAAAGGTTCCAGCTGAAAGTTTAGCATCTCCAAAAGAAGGGATTGTTATGCATGCAGGGGCTTCTCGTAACGAGCTTATGATGACGGCCAAGGAGCGTGGGGTTAAAAACTTTCGGGTGCTAAATAAGCAAGAGTTAACCGAAGTGTTGAAGAATATTGGAGATCAGAAAGCTGTTGATGGGATTGTGGCCGGGGCAGTTGCCAGGTGGAAGGCTGGGTGGGGCAAGGGAAAGACAAGAACCAAAGCACAATAACAGGATACGGGCAATTTCATCGAACCTCCGCTGGCATTATGCTGGTGGAGGTTTTTTGTTTCCACTTAAAAAAGTAGTTGACAATGAAACTTGCTTCCGCTAAAATGTGAATATATATTCACATCAATAATCGGAGAGTTGATTTATGGGAATAAAAAAAGTAGGGACTAAAATCAGGCAGGCCCAGATTGCGGAAGCAGCCTTAAAGACTATCGCAAAAAATGGATTGAAAGGATTTACTATATCGACTATTGCTAAGAAAGTAGGAGTAGCCAGCGGCAACATATACAGACATTTCAAAGATAAAAATGCCGTCATGGATGCGATCGTGTCGGAAATAGAGCGAAGGCTGAAAATAATAGTCCGCGAATCCTGCCGTGAAAGCGATACTCCCAATGAATGCCTTGAGCGCATATTTTTTAAACATATTGATTTTTTGGAAAAACATAAAGGCATTCCCAGGGTCATCTTCTCAGATGAAATGTATTCTGCTGATAGAAAAATAGCTGATAAATTGAAAGAAATTTTTAAGGGGTATCAGGAAGATATACGGAAAGTGCTTATCAGGGGAATTAAAGATAGTACATTTGATGCAGGTTTAAATGTAGATGCCGCGGTAATGACTTTTATCGGATTAATTCAGTCAACGGCACTGCAGTGGGTATTGTTCGGGTACTCGTTTTCACCGAAAGTAAGGGGCAGGGAAATATGGCAGATATATTTAAAAGGAATTCTTTCAAGGCGCTGATAATAATTGTTTTTTTAAGCGCAGTCTATTCTCCTGGGTTTTGCGAAGAACCCAAAGGAGAATTGGGCACTTTGTTGACGATGGAAGATGCCATTAACTTAGCTTTTAAGAACAATAAGGATATTTTGATTCAAGAGAGCGAAATCAAGGCTGCTAAAGCTAGTATTCTGGGCGCACAGAGCGAATTCCTGCCCAAAGCGGATATTAACGCTGGATATACACACAGGGATGCTGTAATGAGTCTGCCTTCAACGATAGCTGGTAATCAGCCTAAAGATGTCGGCGTTTTTGTGGGGTACAACGAAGAGAATAGGTTAGGCGTTTCAGTGAAACAATCCATATTTGATGGAGGTAAAGACATTGCCAGCCTGAAGCAGGCAAAGCTTAATCTTACGGCTCAGGAAGAATCTCTGCGCGCTAAAAAACTTGCCGTTAGATTTGAAGTAAAAAGGCTTTATTACGGACTCCTCCTTGCCTATGAAACAGAGAAGATAACCAAAGAATTAGCAGATCAAGCTCAAAGTCATTATGAAGAGGTTGAGAAAAGATATAAAGAGAATGCATCTTCAAGATTCGATCTTTTGCAGTCGGAAACGCAGGTTTTAAAAGTCACGCCTCAGCTTGTCAGAGCGAAAAAAGCCCGCAAACTAATAGAGGCTGAGTTAAAGAAAGTCATCGGCATCAAGATGGAAGGCCGCATAGCATCCCAAGATAAATTGGAATATTCTGCGATTCAGATTAATGAAGAGGAGTTTCTCAAACAGGCGTATCTTAAAAGGCCGGAGTTAATAATGAAATCTTTGGGTGTTGACATAAGCAAGCAAGGCATAGAAGCAGCAAAGGCAGGATCACGGCCACAGATTGAGGCAGTGTTTAATTACGAGGGCAAATCTAGCGATATGGGTGAGATGTTTGATTCCAGACACGATAATTGGAATGCTGGTATACAGGTAAGAATACCTATATTCGACGGTTTTGCCGCAAAGGCAAAAGTTGATGAAGCCAAAGCGCGATATGCTCAGGCAACATTTGAGAAAGAGGATATAACCGAACAGATCGCGCTTGAAATAAGACGCGCACGCCTTGATCTGACCGAGGCGGAATCAATAATAACGTCGCATATAAAAAGAATTGATAATGTAAAGGAAGCTTTAAAAATAGCAGAAATACGATATGGTAATCGCGTAGGTACCAATCTTGATGTCCTCGATGCGCAGGTGTCTTTAAGCCAGGTCGAGAAAGATCTGTCCGAAGCAATTTACGATTATAACGTGGCCACGGCTTATCTTGAAAAAAGTATCGGCGAAGGCCTCTAAGGGGGAAAAATGAAAAATAAACTTAAGTTTATTCCGGTTATTGCGGTAATCATAATAGTATCTTTTAAACTATTTGATTATTTTCAGCATCACAATAAATTTTTAAATCAGCGTATTTATGTCTCGGGCAATATAGAAGCTACGGAAGTAATCGTGTCGTTCCAGGTATCCGGTAAAATAAAAGAGATCTTCACTGATGAAGGTAAGATCGTCAAAAAAGATGATGTGCTTGCCATGTTGGATACAGAAGAATTGCTAAGAGTTCAAGCGCAGACGCAAGCAGCCTTAAGAGAAGCAGAACTTAACTATAAGAAATTAAAGGATGATGCCGAACGGGCGGAAAGACTCTTTGAGGGCGGCGCCATATCTGGACAAGATAGGGACGACGCGAAAACAGGCGCTGATATGGCCGAGGCTAGAAAAGATAATCTTGAAAATGCTTTAGCGCTTGCGAATATACGGTTAAAATATGCTCAACTCCTTGCTCCATTGGATGGTTTTGTGTTGGTGAAGAGCAGAGAAGTTGGTGAGCTTGTGCAGATAGGCGATGCAATCTTTATTCTTGCGGACCTGCATAATATATGGCTTACCGGATATATAAATGAAACCGAGCTTGGCAAGGTAAAACTTAACCAAGATGCGGAGATCACAATAGACACTTATCCCGGGAAAATATATAAAGGCAGAGTCTCGTTTATTTCGCAAGAAGCCGAATTTACCCCCAAGCACATACAAACCAAAGAAGAAAGGGCAAAACTTGTGTATAGAATCAAAATAGCCATTGATAATACTGATTTGGAGTTAAAGTCGGGTATGCCAGCAGATGCATATATAATCGCAAAGTAATTTTTATGATAAAAGCGAATGCCTTGACAAAAAACTTTGGTTCAGTTACGGCTGTAAATAAGCTTACGATTGATGTTCGTGAGGGAGAAATATTCGGGCTCGTTGGCCCTGACGGCGCAGGAAAGACCACTACTATGCGGCTTTTAACTGGTATCTTGGAACCTACAAACGGAGATGCATGGGTTGGCGGGCACCATATTGTTAAAGATTCTGAAAAACTCAAAGAAAACATTGCCTATATGTCGCAACGGTTTGGTCTTTACGGTGATCTTAGCGTTATCGAAAATATGAATTTCTACGCAGACATTTACCGGGTGTCACAAAAAGAACGAGGTGAGACAATAAAAAAGCTCCTTAGCTTTTCAAATCTCACGCCATTTAAAGACCGGCTTGCAGGAAATCTTTCAGGCGGAATGAAACAAAAATTAGGACTTGCCTGCGCGCTTATTCATACGCCAAGAGTACTTTTTTTGGATGAACCGACTAATGGCGTTGATCCCGTATCACGAAGAGATTTTTGGCAAATTCTGTATCAACTTTTAAAAGAGAAGGTGACCATTTTTTATTCGACCTCGTATCTTGATGAAGCCGAGCGCTGTAAGCGAGTAGGACTCATTCACAAAGGAAATCTTTTAAGATGTGACGCCCCAGGCGCTATTAAAAAGGAAAAGAACGTTGCAACAATGGAAGATGCGTTTATTGCAATAATAAATGAGTATGAAAATGAACACCGGTAAATCTGTTCGTGTAAATATGCTTGAGAAGAAATTCGGGAATTTCACCGCTGTTAACAAGATCAATTTCGAAGTTAATGAAGGCGAGATTTTTGGTTTTCTTGGCCCCAATGGAGCCGGTAAATCAACCACTATACGAATGCTCTGCGGTATTTTATCGCCAACATCAGGAAACGGCGATGTCGGAGGCTTTGATATTATCAAGGAGCAGGAGAAGATAAAGCAGAATATCGGATATATGTCGCAAAAGTTTTCCCTTTATGAAGATTTAACCGTAGAAGAAAACATCAATTTCTATGCCGGAATATATAGAATATCTGCCGAGAAGAAAAAGGAGAGAAAAGAATGGGTAATTAATATGGCAGGACTTGGCGGGTCAAGGTCAAGCCGGACAAACACACTTTCCGGCGGATGGAAACAGCGTCTTGCGTTGGGGTGCGCGATTCTTCATGAACCAAAGATAATCTTTTTGGATGAACCCACGTCTGGAGTTGACCCGATATCTCGAAAGAACTTTTGGAATCTTATTAAGGATATGGCAAAAAACGGCGTAACAGTGTTTGTAACGACGCATTATATGGACGAAGCAGAAAATTGTAATCGCATAGCTCTTATTTATAAAGGCGATATCATAGCATTAGGGACTCCGCATGAACTGAAAACAAAATTTATGAAAGAAGATGTCTTGGAGATATCCATGCCTAATCCGGAAGAATGGATAGAAAAATTGATAGGTTCGATCATTATCAAGGAAGTGGCGCTCTTCGGCGCCGTATTACATGCCATTACCGAGGATGCCCAAAAGGCCGTCGTATTTTTAAACGACCTTTTTAATAAAGAACAGATAAAAGATTATCTCATTCGTGAAATTCAGCCATCCTTGGAAGACGTGTTCGTGTCGTTAATTGAATCATATGACAAAGCCGGTAATCCTAATGGAACTCATAAGAGTTAAAGCGATAGCTAAGAAGGAGTTTATTCAGATATTTCGCGATCCGAGAAGCCTCGGTATGGCTGTCGCTATACCGATGCTTTTACTCCTTCTTTTTGGATATGCGCTTACGCTGGATGTCGACAATGTTCCTCTTGTTATATGGGATCAGGATAAGACGCAAGTTTCAAGCGAATATATCTTGAACTTTAAGAACTCGCCGTATTTTAACATTGTCGGCTACTTTGACGGCTATGCCAAATTACAGGAATATATCGATAAGAATAAAGCGATTATGGCATTAGTTATACCGAATAATTTCTCAAGCCTTGTCCGCTCCGGTAAAGAAGTACCGGTTCAACTTTTAGTTGATGGAAGCGACTCCAATACGGCTACTATAGCCATAGGATATGTTACTGCTGTTACGCTTCGCTATAATCGTAGCTTTGTAATAAATGAGCTTCCAAAATTAGGCGAAATCGGCGTATCGCCCGTTGATATGCGGTCGCGGGTTTGGTTTAATGCGGATTTAAAAAGCAGAAATTATATTATCCCCGGCCTTATAGCGGTGATTATGATGGTAATAGCAGCGCTCCTTACGTCTCTTACGATAGCGCGGGAATGGGAAAGAGGCACCATGGAGCAGCTTATTTCTACTCCTATCAAATCCACCGAACTCATGATAGGGAAATTAATTCCTTACTTCTGTATAGGGTTATTCGATGTGGGAATAGCAGTGGCAATGGGTGAGTTTCTATTCCATGTGCCATTACGGGGAAATGTCGTTCTCCTTTTTGTATTGAGCGGGTTTTTCCTTGCTGGGGCGCTTAACCTTGGAATACTTATTTCAGTCGTTACAAAAAACCAACTTCTTGCGAGTCAGCTTGCGATGGTGACAACATTTCTACCGGCGTTTTTATTATCGGGATTTATGTATGCGATCTACAATATGCCTAAGGCAATACAGGTACTTACGCATCTTATTCCGGCGCGATATTTTGTGGTGATCCTTAAGGGAATTTACCTGAAGGGCGTGGGGCTGGAGGTGTTGAGCGCACAGGTATTCTTCTTATTTTTATTTTCATTTGTTGCCGTTAATCTTGCGAACCGTAAATTCAAAAAGAGAGTTGCGTAAATGTTTGAGCGCATAAAACACATCCTCATCAAAGAATTTATTCAGATATTTCGCGACCCGCGTATGAAAGCAGTTATATTCGTTATGCCGATGATTCAGGTTATGGTATTCGGATACGCTGTAACTACGGACGTAAAGAATATACCTACGGCGGTTTATGACCTGGATAATTCGCCTGACAGCCGTAATTTAATACGCGAGTTCACTTATTCAGGATATTTTGATGTCAAAAAAGATATTTCAACAGATAAAGAACAGAAATTTTTAATGGATAAAGCTGTTGTCAATGCAGTGATCCGTATTAACAGAGGATTTTCCGAAGACATTAAAGCACATAGGATTGCGCGCTTTCAGCTTGTCGTTGACGGCACAGATTCTAACACAGCGTCGATCATCCTGACTTACGCTAACCAGATCGTAGAGAGGTATTCATCTAAAGTGCTCAGCAAGAGATCGAAGATCATATTAGATAGAATAAATAGTTTTCCCAAGGTAGAGCTTCGCACCCGCTCATGGTTTAACGAAAACCTCGAATCACGAAACTTTTATGTGCCGGGCGTTATAGCGCTGATAGTAATGCTTATTACTCTGCTTTTAACATCGATGGCTATTGTGAGAGAAAAGGAGATAGGCACGATTGAACAACTCATCGTTAGTCCTATCAGATCTTTCGAGCTTATTCTCGGAAAGCTCGCTCCTTTTGCGATAATCGGCCTTATAGATGCGCTTTTGGTTACTCTGGTAGGGGTTCTTTGGTTTAAGGTTCCGATCAGAGGAAATCTGCTTTTGCTTTTAGGGTCAACGTTTCTTTATCTTTTAACAACATTGGGCGTTGGGTTATTTATTTCCACCTTAGCTGGTACGCAGCAGGAAGCGATGATGTCCACTTTTTTCTTTTATTTTCCCGCGGTGTTATTATCTGGGTTTATGTTTCCCATAGCCAATATGCCGAAGGTAATTCAGTATGTCACTTACATAAATCCTCTAAGATATTTTTTGGTTATTTTGCGGGGAATATTTCTCAAGGGAAGCGACTTCCATATCCTATGGCCGCAAATGCTTGCGCTTTTGGTAATGGGAGTAGGCATTTTAACATTGAGTTCATTAAGATTTCAGAAACGTTTAAATTGAAAAATTGGTGTTTAAAATGAGAAAAAATATTTATTGGCCAGCTTGGGTGATTTTACTCGTTGTTTCTATTTCTGGATGCGCAAGCGTTAGGCATGCTATCCCGCCGGATTTATTAAGTAGTGCGCGGGTTTTCGGTATGCAGGATATCAGGGCGTTTAGCGGCAGTCCGAGCGAAACTTTTAAAAAGGATTTCATCAAATTATTGGAGCAAGAGAAAAGAGAAGGAGGTTTTTTCTTCGATTCCAATAGCGACCAGACTTTTCATATGCTCGCTATTTCAGGAGGGGCTGCTAACGGTGCTTATGGAGCCGGTTTATTAAGCGGGTGGTCGGAAACAGGAATGCGTCCGGTTTTTAAGGTAGTTACCGGGATAAGCACTGGGGCGATAATTGCGCCAGTTGCTTTTTTAGGAAGTAAATATGATGGGAAGTTAAGAGAATTTTATACGAAATATTCGACTAGAGATATTGCACGAACGCGGTTTCCGTTCATCGGAATCCTATTTAGTAATTCCATTATGAGCACTCGTCCTTTAGAGCGCCTTATCGAGTCATATTTTGACGCCGATATGATGGAACAGATAGCTATTGAATACAACAAAGGCCGTAGACTTTATGTGGGCACTACCAATTTGGATGCTCAGCGGCTTGTTATATGGGATATGGGAAAGATTGCATCCATAGGAGACGATAATGCCCTGAAATTATTCCGCAAGATTATACTAGCATCGGCATCTATCCCTGTTGCTTTTCCGCCGGTCTATTTAAATGTCGAAGTCAATGATAAAACGTATGATGAGATGCATGTTGACGGCGGCATAACAAAACAGGTATTTTTTCTTTACGATGTTTTAGATGGGGTTGACCAAGCCATTAAAGAAAAAAATTATGATCCTTCCAAGATTAAATATGTGATCTACGTAATAAGAAACGGTTATGTTGATCCTATCTATAAAGAGGTCCCGGACAGGCTTTCAGCAATTGCTGAGCGGACGGTTGATACGGCACTCAATGCCCAAGGCATCGGAGATCTTTATCAGCTATATATTTTTACTAGAGACGGCAGGGGAGATTTTAATCTCGCCTATATTCCGGCAACTCATGTATCAAAGGCAAAAGAGCTCTTTGACCCTATCGAAATGCGGATACTTTTTGATTTAGGTTTTGAGGAAGCTTCCCAAGGATACCCTTGGAGAAAACAGCCTCCTGGATTAGAAGAATGAAATTAAGATAAAACAGTTGTAATAAAATAATTTAGTTACGGTAAGGAAGAAGGTGAAGATGGCAAAACACAGGTCATTTAAGATAGAGAAATTTGTTGCAGGAGTTAACAACGACCTGCTCAAGACGTATTTTACTCGCCATAGCGTTCCGGTATCTGAAGGGTTTGTTTTTGACCGGAATAATATTCACGATTTTTTGGATGGCATTAGCGATGATGGAAAGCGATCTTATATTGAGGAGGAGTTGCAGTGTATCAATGATATCGCTGACCGGGCAAGAGGATATCTTGAGCAGGCAAAGCGTCAGTATAATATAGCGGTTCAAGATGATGAGCCTTCTGAAACAACCGCTATGCGGGTTTTTCTTCACAGCGAGGAAGCGTTCTCACTCGCCTTTGATTTTTATCTATACGTCGTCTATTCCGAAAAATTAAGCCACCATAAGTTTGAGCATAACAACTGTAACTTCGCCGAGGATCGTGTTGCGCAGTTGAAAACTGCCATAGAACAGTATTTTAAGGATACTGGTAAAAGCGAACACTGTGATATCAGGTACAGGGCGCATAACGGTAAGCACATCGTCCTAATCGCCCATGGTGATTTCATGAAAACGCATCTCATATTTGAAAAGGGGAAAGTGGATATTCAGTCTTTTCGCCCCGCCAGAGAGGATATGCTCGTTTTTGATACGGGGAATTGCGTGCTCAGCGTGAACGCTGGCGGCTGGAGCGAAGCTGATAAAAAACGGTATATCGAGATATTCGGGAACGCTATCCTTGGCATGGATCAGGTACCTGACGCAACGTTCAATAATACATTGGTCGTGCTTGATCCTATTAAGAATGGCACTTTCAGTTATTCCGGCAATAACGATGTCGAGTCTGTTGATTTGACGGAGGTGAGGGTTAAGTGCAGAGGGACAAAGGTTATCAAGGTCACGATTAACTGCGGTGATGTGCGGCAGGCGTTCTCGGACTTGAACATATCCATGCAGGACGCTGAGTATGTGTCAGCGAAATTGAGATTTTACATTAAGCGTGGCGGTAAGAAGGCTAAGTCAATAACGGTTGAGATCAAGCCGCCAGAGAACACGAAACTGCCCGAGAAAGCGGAGAAAGGGATCATAGAGGCGTATCTGCGTGACAACGGGGTGCTATTAACGTGATGAACTTCATATTGAAAAGTCTTGAGGTTTTCCCTACAGCGTCGTTCACCGAGAGCGAGCTGGTGCGCATTTCAAGGACAGATTTCAACTTTCTGACCAAGCAAAAATGTTTAGACCGAATGAAGTATGACTATATGAAAGAGCCGTATTATTCGTCGGTATTAGGAGATAATGGGAACGAACGACGGATCAAGAAGGTTGGAAGTCGACTCTACGCATACTCTGTGGAGTCAGCGGACAGTGCGCCTATTGAGGTAACCGAAGCGGATTTGCGGCGATATCAGCTTTCATTCCCGGCGTTGTTTGAGAAAATCCGTACGGTTAACAAGATTGAGGGAAAGTTCCAAGAAATCCCGGAAAGGTATTTTTATGTAGGGTATAAGCTCTACGATAGTTTCCGAGTTGGCTTTGTCTTTATACCAAAGCTCGGGGATGGCAAACTGGTCAAATTCGCTGGGTTAAAGGACATATGCAAAGATGATAAGGTTCTTGTTGTTCTTACCCCGTTCACGAAAATCGAGGACATTGTATTGAACTGGACTTTGAGCAAGTGCAAGATAGTCACTGCGCCTCTTGCGGCATCGCTTGACTTCAAGACATTCAAATTATCGGTTGAGGATCTCATTAAGGAATTTATGCCTAAGGGCGGGGCTACGGCGCTGACTAAAAAGCAGGCGAAGGATTATAAGGATTTCGGTTATAAATGTTATGACAAAATTCATATCCCGGGGACAAAGGCAATAAGCCGGAGCAATAACCTTGATATAAATGGTCACACAATCAAAATGCCAGACAATGCGTTCAAATTATTTATTGAACTCGTTGTTGAGCTTAAAAAGGGAAAAGGTGGCTGGCTGACCAAGGTTGTGGACGCCGGGAAGTATCAGATTTTTGATCGTGTTCGATCGCCGCTTCAGGGTAGTCTGCTTGGTAAGGATGCCAAGAAGTTTATCGAGAACGATGCATCGAAACGTTATCGGATTTCAACGCACCCGGATTTTATTACTTATGATCGAGACAATTTATTGAAGCATACGGATTCAACGATTAAGGCTTTGGCAAAGAAGTTGCCTAAGAGGAAAAGTTAATCATGGCATTTGAAACTATTTTATTATGGGTTGCGGTTTTACTATTTGTGAGCGTTGTCTCAAGCAAGCTCTCAGATAAATTTGCCGTGCCTGTTTTATTGCTGTTCTTGGCAATTGGGATGCTTGCCGGTTCGGAAGGGATAGGCGGAATTCATTTTGACAACGCCCAGATGGCGAAGTCTATCGGCATCGTGGCTCTTATTTTTATCATCTTCTCAGGCGGCCTTGATACGAGTTGGAAGGATAGCAAGGCGATTGTTTTGCCGGGAATTTTACTGTCAACATTGGGAGTGTTGCTCACCGCTATTATTACCGGTTTTTTTGCCGTTTACATTCTGAAATTTTCTATTTTAGAAGGGCTACTTCTCGGTTCAATTGTTTCTTCTACTGACGCCGCCGCTGTATTTGCCGTTCTCAGGTCAAAACGCATAAGTCTCAAAAAACCCCTAAAACCGTTGCTGGAGTTTGAATCCGGCAGTAATGACCCGATGGCGATTTTTCTTACCATGGGTTTTATAAGCGTTCTTACGGTAAAAGGCATGGGGCTTGTTTCCTTGCTCCCTCGTTTTGTTTTAGATATGGGCATGGGAGCGCTTATAGGGTATTTAATGGCGAGGGCTATTGTATTCCTTGTTAAACGTTTGAAATTGGACTACGAAGGGCTTTATCCGGTAATCACAATCGCGCTGGTTTTATTTACTTATGTAATAGCTGTCTTTTTAAAAGGCAATGGGATCCTTGCGGTATATCTTGCAGGGTTGGGACTGGGTCAGGCGGAATTTCCAAATAAGAAATTTATTACGAAATTTCATGATGGTTTAGCATGGATTTGCCAAATCGCAATGTTTATAACGCTGGGTTTGCTAGTTTTCCCATCACATCTTGTTCCATTAATTGGAGCTGGCTTGTTGATTACGTTGCTTCTTATGGTGGTTGCTCGCCCTGTGAGCGTTCTTTTATGTTTGTTACCGTTCAAGTTGAGTTTACCAAAAAAGATAATGGTGTCTTGGGTAGGGCTTAGGGGATCCGTTCCCATCATCTTGGCTACGTTTCCATTCACAGCTGGGCTTCCGCAGGCGGATGTTTATTTCAATGTTGTCTTTTTCGTTGTTATCGCTTCAGTTTTTATACAGGGGACATCGATTCCTATTGTTTCGAAGATACTGAAACTGGGTGCACCATTTACGGACAGGAAACCGTATCCGATTGAATTTGAGAAAGTGGAGGGTATCGATGCGGATTTGACAGATCTGATAGTGCCCTATAATTCGGAAGCTATCGGCAAAACAATCCGTGAGTTGAATGTCCCCGAAAAGTGTCTGATCATGCTAATTTCAAGGAATGATAAATTCGTTATACCTGCTGGATCAACCGTTATACAGGGAGGGGATGTTTTGTTGGTGTTGGCGAATGTGGAAGATTATTCGGTTCTTCATAGGACAATAGCGCAGATTAAGAATTAGACATATTTTCGGAGGTTGTTGGTATGATGCCAGTCGGGCCCTTAATGATTGAGCACAGGCTCATAGAGCGCATGATCGCTCTTATGGGTAAGGAGACGCAAAGGATCGGGCAAGGTCTTGCGCCTGATACGGAGTTTATTCGGACAGCGGTTGATTTCATCAAGACGTATGCCGACCGCCTGCACCATGGCAAGGAAGAAGATATTTTATTCAGGGATTTGGCTAAAAAGCAGTTGTCAGCGGAGCACAAAAGGATCATGGACGAGCTTGTCAAAGAGCACGCCCTCGCTCGTGAAAACACCAGAAAGCTCATTGAAGCCCGAAATAAATACCTTACCGGAGAAAAAGACTCGGTTAAAGTAATCGCCGAGAATATGGGGATTCTTGCGAAATTCTACCCTAAGCACATTGAAAAAGAAGATAAGCATTTCTTTTTGCCGGTGATGAGTTATTTTACCAAGGATGAACAATCCGCTATGTTGGCGGAGTTTAACGATTTTGACCGCCAGTTTATCCATGTCACATATAAAAATATCGTTTCAGAATGGGAGAAAAAATGAAGGCAAAATTATTGGCAAAGGCATTTGTTCTGGCGGACTTGCTTAAGTATCAGGATGATTCGGTCGTCAGCCAGGAGATCGTGAAGAAGGATACTGGCACCGTCACTTTGTTCGCTTTTGATAAGGGGCAGGGTTTAAGCGAGCATACGGCTCCATTTGACGCTCTGGTTTATATTGCTGACGGCCGGGCGGAAATTAAGATTTCCGGCAAGCCGTCTATTGTTAAGAAGGGCGAAATGATCATAATGCCCGCCAACAAACCCCATGCCTTGAAAGCAGTGCATAAATTTAAGATGCTTTTGATTATGATAAGAACGCAACATTTTTGAAAGGAGGATGTGATTATGAGGTCAATTATTATTCTTATTTTGGTGTTATTTGCGGTTGGTTTCTCGTCCAAGGCGTTTGCTCATTGCGACACCATGGATGGCCCTGTGGTTAAAGACGCCGAGAGCGCTTTGAAAAAGGGTGATGTCACGCCGGTTTTAAAGTGGATCAAAAAAGATGCTGAACCGGAAATCCGTTCTGCATTCCAAACGGCTGTGGATGAAAGGACGAAAAATCCCCAGAACAAAGAAGCATCAGACAAGAAATTCTTTGAGATGCTTATCCGTATTCACCGGGCAGGTGAGGGCGCTTCTTTTACAGGTTTAAAGCCCGCTGGTGCGGTTGAGCCGATAGTAGCTGAGGCGGATAAGGCGCTTGAAAGCGGGTCATCCGTTGAATTGATTACCAAGATGACGCATCATTTGACAGAAGGCGTCACGGAGCGACTTAACCGTGCTGTTGAGACGAAAAAGCATAAGGATGAAAGCGTCGAGGCTGGCCGGGAATATGTGGAAGCGTATGTCCAATATGTGCATTATGTAGAGGGTATTCATACCGCTATCGCTGGCAAGGGTGGACATCATGAGGAAGCTGAGGAATAAGTGGGCAGAGCGGCCATTTTACTGGATTTTTGCCGGTGTTGTGATAAAATGCCCTTATTGTACGGCAGGGTAGTGTCGAGTGGATCCCCTAAAGATATCAGCGCTCCCATACTACGTTTACGGTAGAGTTTTATAAGTAGGCTTATTTCAAGGGGTTGTAGGGTTCGCCTACCGTCCACGACTACCCGTTTTCGATTTTCTGAATTTTACCTTATTCATCAGGGGATTCGAACTCAGCGTTGATTTTAAGACGTGGGAAAGGAGCCATATGAACACGAAAGCCGTGCAGTGGCTTTATCAGGAACTGCCTGATCTTGTTACCAAAGGGGTTATCACTGAGGCGGCCGCGAATAACCTTCGAGGCCACTATGGCGAAGTAAAAACCTCCGATAAGAAATGGTTTGTTATTATTTCGTGCAGTGTGTTGGGAGCTTTGCTTATCGGTCTTGGTATTATTTTGCTTTTTGGGCATAACTGGGAGCAATTGTCGCGCCAAGTACGTACCATTTTATCCCTGTTGCCTTTAATGATAGCGCAGGTATTAGCTTTCTGGGTTGTATTAAAACGATCGGCATCCCAGGCATTAAAAGAGGGGACGGCAACTTTTCTAAGTCTTATGGTTGGGGCATCTATAGCGCTTATTAGCCAGACGTACAATATTCCTAATGACACTCCGGCTTTCATTTTGACATGGATGTTGCTTATTGTTCCTTTGACGTATTTTATGGAAGCAACTATTCCAGCGGCAATATATGTTGTTGGCGTGTCGGCGTGGGCAGGACATTTTTGGAATGAGCCTCTCAAAGCATTTTTATTCTGGCCGCTTTTATCAGTTGTCATTCCTCATTTTATCTGGTCGTTGAAACAAAAAAAATATACAGTTCGCTCTGCGATTCTATCTTTGGTGATGGCGACAGGTATTTGTGTCGGAGCTGGGTTTACATTAGGCAGGACTTTTCCTGGATCATGGATAGTCATTTATTCGAGCATAATCACGATATTTTATCTTCTTGGCGCGTGGGAATTTAAAGGAATATCAACAAATTGGCAGAGGCCATTTCATATCCTTGGAGGGGTCGGTATTTTTATCTTGATGTTTATGTTCACTTTCCGTTTTCCATGGGAATCGATATCTCATAGATATTATTATGCTTCAAATGAGATCTCTTCATGGACGGCGATTCCTGACCATATGTTGACTTTCGTTTTGATCGGGAGCGCAATGCTTTTATTCTTTCAGTTTGCGAAACGTCAAGATTGGATGAGGACGTTATTCGGCGCATTGCCTTTTTTGGCTTTGTTTGGGTATGCGGTTGGAGGCTCATCACCGGCATTCTCGATGTTTTTGTTCAATATCTTTTTACTGATCATCAGTGTTTACAGGTTGATGACCGGGATACAATCTAACAATTTAGGCATTATTAATACGGGCATATTCATGTTGGCGACCCTTGTTTTGGCGCGGTTTTTCGATAGCGAGATGAGTTTCGTGATAAAAGGGTTGGTTTTTATTTTGATCGGCGTTGGATTTTTAGCTACGAATGTTGTTATCTTACGCCGTAAAGGGGGTGCGGCATGAAAAAAGAATATATCACTGGGTTTTTTATCGGGCTTATTTGTTTACAGATAGTGTTGCCGATATCCATGATTGTTAAGAGAGAAGTCACATTAAGGACTGGTATTCCGTTCCGGTTTAAGACTGCGCCAGTTGATCCGTATGATGCCTTCCGTGGAAGATATGTCGCTTTAAGAGTAGAGGTTAACAAGGTTAGCAAACCAGAAGGTGTTGACCTAAAGTATGGGCAGAAGGTGTTCGCACAATTAGCAGTTGATGAGAATGGATTTGCGAAAATTTCAAAAATTTCTTTGAAAAAACCGAAAGATCTCACTTATTTGACGGTGACTGTTACCTATCTAAATGGGAATGATGTTGGCCTCAACTTGCCCATTGATCGCTATTACATGGAGGAAAAAGCAGCGCCGCGCGCAGAACAGGTTTATAGGGAACATAGTAGGCGAGACAAGCAAGATGCTTATGTTGTTGTTCGAGTTACGAATGGATTCGCTGTCATTGAAGGGCTGTATGTAGGCGATCGCAGAATTGAGGATATTGTAAAGCAATCAAATTAATCTGGATATTGTTTGCTATCGTAAATAATGTAGTCGTAGTAAGGCTTTGAATCTGCCGGTTCTTTGGTTTTTATAGGTTCTTGGAAAATGGGTTTATCTATGGCGATGAGCCAACGATACCGCGTTTGCGATGAATTTTTAAAAGTAGTCGTGTTTCAAGTGGTTCTATGATTCGCCTGGCGTTCACGACTATCTATTTTCGAAGGATGAGCGCCGCTTCAGGCAATAATTAAGTATTGTGTCCCCGGAATTAAGGCCAAGGAAGTTACAAATGACGGAAAAATTAAAGAAAGAGCTCGGGCTTTTGGACGTTTTCTGCATTGCGACTGGGGCGATGATCAGCTCCGGCCTTTTCATTCTTCCTGGGATGGCTTTCGCGAAGGCTGGGCCGGGAGTGGTTTTTTCCTATCTTCTCGCCGGGCTGCTTTGTATCCCCACGCTTTTGAGTATGGCCGAGCTGTCAACGGCTATGCCTAAGGCGGGAGGGGATTATTTCTATATAATGAGGGGTTTCGGGCCTCTTTTAGGAACCGTCGCCGGGTTCAGCACTTGGTTTTCCTTGGGCTTGAAATCCGCTTTTGCGCTTATAGGCGTGGGCGCATATTTAAGCGTCGTCATCCGTCTCCCAATGAATTTTATCGCGCTGGCCTTTTGCCTGTTTTTTATCGTATTGAATCTGACGGGCGTTAAAGAGGCGGGCAGGGTGCAGGTGTTTCTGGTCATCGGTCTTTTGTGCATATTGGGAGCGTATATCCTTCTTGCCCTTGGCAGAGTCAACAGCGCCAATTTCTCCCCGTTCTTCCCCCGGGGGATAACTCCTGTTTTCTCCACGGCGAGTTTCGTGTTCATTTCCTACGCCGGGCTGGTGAAGATCACGGCGCTGGCGGAGGAGATAAAAGATCCCGGCAGGAATATCCCTCTGGGAATGATCATTTCCTTGGCGGTCGTATCCATCCTTTATGCGGCAGCGATATTCGTGACCGTGGGAGTGATGGCCCCGGAGAATCTAAAAAACAGTCTGACCCCCATTTCAGACGGGGCATTCATAGCCGGGGGTAATTTCCTGAAGGCTGTGGTCAGCTTAGGGGCGCTGCTGTCTTTTATCACGACGGCCAATGCGGGTATTATGAGCGCCTCGCGCTATCCCTTGAGTATGAGCAGGGATAATCTTCTGCCGCGTATTTTCGAGAGAGTAAGCCGTAGATTCAATGTTCCGTATATTGCCATTATTGCCACCGGGTTATTCATGGCCGCGTCTATCTTGTTTTTAAGGCTGGAACTGCTGGTCAAGGTGGCTTCGACTGTCTTGATCCTGCTTTATATTTTCGGCAATCTCACCGTTATCCTATTCAGGAAAAGCAGGATATTGAGTTATCGGCCGAAGTTCCACTCTCCGGCATATCCATATATGCATGTTCTCGGGATATTGGGCGGTTTTTTCCTTTTGGTAGAGATGGGCTCTTTTATCATTTTCCTGACGGTCATATTCGTTCTTTTGGCTTTGATATGGTATAGGATCTACGCGCAAAAGAGAGCGTCGCGGGACTCGGCGCTTATCTATACGCTGGAGAGGCTGATAGCTAAAGATAAGGGATTGGCCACCGAGAATCTTCTTACCGAATTAAAGGACATAGTCATCCAGCGCGACGAGGTGGTCGAGGACCGCTTCCATAAGATCATTATGGAGAGCCGGATACTTGACATAGATACGCCTATTGAAGCCAAGGAGTTGTTCAACAGAGTATCCCAGCTGTTGGGCAGCGACCTGATGGCGGACCCCGCGGTCCTTGTGAAGGATTTCCTGGAAAGAGAGAAAGAGTCGAGCACGGTATTGAGGAAGGGCCTTGCAATCCCGCATATTATCGTTGCCGGGGAGCGGACATTCAAAATACTGCTGGTAAGGGCCGGGGCCGGGGTCATTTTTCCCAACGATGAGCTGGTGCACATTATATTCATCCTTGCCGCTTCTTCGGACGAGCGTAATCTGCATTTAAAGGCGCTTGCAGCCATCGCCCAGATCACCAATACCCCGGGTTTCGACAAGCTGTGGCTGTTGGCAGGCAGTAAAGAAGAATTAAGAAACATCGTCCTTTTAGCCGAAAGACAAAGAGGTTGAAGCAAATGTCCATCCCCGATAACTCCCGCCTTGTTTATTCCACCGAACACGGCAGGATGTGTCCAAAGTGTTTAAAACCGCTGGGTGATTGCCTCTGCGATAAGCTGAAGCGTTCGGCGGTACCGGATGCCGGGGGTTCGGCGCGGGCGCGTTATGAGACGCAGGGGAGGAAGGGCAAGGGGATGACGGTCATCTCCGGACTCTCTCTCAACAGGGAGGAACTGGAGGCGCTTTGCAGGGAGTTGAAGCGCAGGTTCGGTGCGGGCGGGACGGTAAAGGATTTTACGATCGAACTGCAGGGTGACCGCAGGGAAGGGGTCGTTCGATTCTTGTCCGCCAACGGGTACGATGTGAAATAAAGCGGGATGTTTCCTTATCTTCGCAGAGTATTCCGCTAACCGGCCTTTACGAGACGAGGTTAATCGAGAAAGAAACCCCTGGGCGTGTGTTCAAAGGCTCACTGCCAAGGCTTATAGAAGGGGACCGAAAAACGTCAATTTATAAGAAAGATAAGGTATCAAAACTATGATCACCGTCAGTAACGTTACGCTTCAATACGGACAGCGCAAGCTTTTTGCCAACACCGATATCATCTTTTCACCCGGCAACTGTTACGGCCTTATCGGCGCCAACGGCTCAGGCAAGTCCACTTTTCTGAAAATACTTTCCGGGGAGGTCGAGCCGACCAACGGAGATGTCTCGGTGACTCCCGGCAAGCGCATTTCTGTTTTGAAACAGGACCAGTTTGCCTATGATGAGTTTACGGTTTTGAACACCGTGATTATGGGGCACAAGCGGCTTTACGATATTATCACCGAGAAGGAACGTATTTACGCAAAAACTCCTTTTACTGATGAGGACGGGCTGCGCGCCTCCGAACTGGAAAGCGAGTTCACAGAACTTGACGGCTGGAGCGCGGAGGCGGACGCCGCCAGGCTGTTGAGCGAGCTGGGGATAGAGGAGTCTCTGCACACGGCGCAGATGACACAATTGGAGGCGGGGCAGAAAGTGAGAGTGTTGCTGGCGCAGGCGTTGTTCGGCAACCCGGACATACTGCTGCTGGACGAGCCCACCAATTATCTTGACGTCGATTCGCGTCTTTGGCTGGAGGAATTTCTCTGCGATTTCGAGAATATCGCCATCGTGGTCTCCCACGACAGGCATTTCCTGGACAAAGTCTGCACGCACATCGTCGATATTGATTACGGCAAGATAAGGCTTTATACCGGCAATTACACCTTTTGGTCCGAGGCCAGCCAGCTGGCGGCGCGCCAGCGCAGCGAAGCGAACAAGAAGATCGAAGAACAGCGCAAGGAGCTCAAGGAATTCATCATGCGTTTCGCCAACAACGCCTCTAAGTCCAGGCAGGCCACTAGCCGCAAGAAGATACTGGAGAAGCTCACCGTTGACGACATCGGTCCGTCCTCGCGAAAGTATCCGTACATCAATTTCGACCAGGCCAGGGAGGCCGGCGATAATATTCTGAGTATCGAGAACCTTTCCATGTCGTTGGACGGACAGCAGATGTTCAATAATTTGCGTTTCACGGTGCAGAAGGGGGATAAGATCGCTTTTGTCGGGCCCAACGACCTTGCCAAGACCACGCTTTTCCAGGTTCTGACCGGGGAACTGGAGCCGGAAAGCGGCAGTTATAAATGGGGTTCTTCGGTGCAAAAAGCGTATTATCCCAGGGACAATTCCGAGTTCTTCAAGTCCACGCTCAGCGTGGTGGACTGGCTGAGGCAGTTCTCCGCGGTCACAGACGAGGAGTTCGTCAGGGCTTTTCTCGCCAGGATGCTTTTTACCGGCGAGGAGTCGCTAAAACCGGTGAACGTGCTTTCCGGCGGGGAGAAGGCCAAGTGCATGCTGGCGCGGATGTCAGTCATACAGCCGAACCTGCTTATACTCGATGAGCCGACCAACCATCTTGACCTGGAGGCTATCACTTCTTTAAACCGCGGTTTAGAGAAGTTCCGCGGCACGCTGCTCTTTTCATCACACGACCACCAGTTGGTGCAGACGGTGGCCAACCGCATCATAGAGTTTGGTCCGCGCGGCTGTATCGATCGCGCCGGCACGACCTTCGATGAATACCTTTTCGACGAGAACATAAAGCGCCAGCGGCATGAACTGTATAACACCTTATTCCGGGGACACAATACTTAATTAACAAAGACACGGGTGCTATCCCCGAAGAAGTTTCGTAATTAAGTACTGTGTCCCCGGAATAAGACCGTAAGACTATGTTTGGTTCGGAGAAAGAAGAACTTTTGCGTGAGAAGATGTCCCGCTTCGGGGTCAAGGAGGAGGACATCGTGGAAAAATTCGTGCGTTCGCAGGGCCCGGGCGGCCAGAACGTTAACAAGGTTTCCACTTGCGTGCATTTAAAGCATCTGCCTACGGGCATCGAGGTAAAGTGCAGCGAAGAACGCTCGCAGTATCTTAACCGCCGGCTTGCCCGCGAATTGCTTTTGAAAAAGATAGAAACCTCGATACTCGGCAAGCTGTCGCAGGAGCAGAAACGCATCGAGAAGATCCGCCGTCAGAAACGCCGTCGTTCCCGTCGAGCGAAGCAGAAAATACTGGAAGCCAAACGGCTGCGTTCAGAGAAGAAACAGCTTCGTGCGCCGGTACGTTTGTAATTCCGTAATTCCGGGGACACAATACTTAATTATTATAAAGACACGGGTGCTATTTCCGAAGAAGTCTCGTAATTAAGTATTGTGTCCCCGGAATAAGACCGCGGGGTCATTTATGTCTTCAAGCTGGGACAAATATTATTTACCGGAGATCGGCAGGGGAGAATCCGCTGTTTCTTCGCATACGAATTCTTCTTATTCGGGTAAGCTCGATTTGCCGGAGGATCTCGATTTGAACCGGGAGTTCCTGGGCGCTTTTGAGGCCATGGAGCGGACCAATGAATGTATATTCGTCACCGGCAAGGCCGGGACCGGCAAATCCACCCTTCTGAAGTATTTCAAATCCAATACCGCCAAGAATGTCGTGATACTTGCTCCTACCGGGGTGGCGGCGGTTAACGTCGGCGGTCAGACGATCCATTCTTTTTTTAAATTTCCTCCCAGGATTATCCAGCCGGGGACTGTCGGGAAGAAGCGCAACCGCAAGCTGATCAGAGAGATCGATACTTTGATAATAGATGAGGTTTCGATGGTTCGCGCGGACCTGATGGACGGCATAGATTACGCCTTGCGTCTGAATAGGGACGCTCCGGACGTGCCTTTCGGAGGAGCTCAAGTGATTTTTTTCGGGGATCTCTTTCAGCTCCCACCGGTAGTCGAACCGGAGGCGGCTGAAATCCTGGAAAAGGAATACGGCAGTCCGTATTTTTTTCAGGCCAGGGCGTTCAGTAAGATAAAACCGCGTTATATAGAGCTTACAAAGGTTTACCGCCAGGCAGATGGCCGCTTCCTTAATATTCTGAACAGGATCAGGGATGGCAGACATGATGAAGAGGACCTTGCGGTTTTGAATTCCCGTATGGCGCGTGAGACGGCCGGCGGCGACGAGGGCTGTATTGTTCTTACCTCCACCAACAGACAGGCGGCCATGATAAACGAGCGCAGACTTGCCGGGTTACCGGGGAAGACGCAGAATTTTCAATGCTCCGTCAATAAGGATTTCGACGAAAAGTCTTTTCCAACCGAGCCGGTACTTAAGCTGAAACCGGGCGCGCAGGTAATAATGTTGCGTAATGATCAGGATAGGCGCTGGGTTAACGGCACCATAGCTGAAGTGGCGGAACTGTCTGAAGAGAATGTCACAGTGCGCATAAGCGGCCGGCTGCATGATGTTGACAGGGCAAAGTGGGAGAGGATAAAGTATGAGTATAATGCCGTCAAAGACAAGATAGAGGAGAGAGTGGCCGGAACGTTCGAGCAGTTCCCGCTTAAACTCGCCTGGGCGATAACCATCCATAAAAGCCAGGGACAGACTTTCGATAAAATTGTCATCGACCTGGGGCATGGGGCTTTTACGCACGGTCAAGTCTACGTGGGCTTGAGCAGGTGCACGTCCCTGGAAGGAATAATCCTGAGAAAACGCGTTTTTGACAGTGATATTATTTTCGATGAGCGTATCTACGAATTTAAGCACCGGTTGTGTGATTGAAGAAATGATCTTTCCGGGGACACAATACTTTATTATAAACATGGATACTATCCCCGAGGAAATCCCGTAATTAAGTATTGTGTCCCCGGAATACGCGAATATAATAATATCTATCGCGGGAACAGGAGGTGTGCTATGGGCGACTGGAAGCCGGCCGTGGAATGTCCGAAGTGCGGCAGCGCCGATACTCGTTTCGTGGAACCGCTGAATGACCTGTCTGTTTATGAATGTAATCTTTGCGGCTGCCGTTTCGAGACGGCGGAAGAAGAGTAAGGTTTAAGAGCGATAAGGAGGGGGAAATGCGATCTTTCCTGGTTGGTTCCTGTATTGTGCTCTTGGCTTCAGCGGCAGTCTCGTTTTCGGTCTATAGGGGGATACTGTCAAAACAAGCCGCGATCACGGCTAAATGGAATCGGGTGGAGGTGCGGCTGCAGGAGAGGAATGCCGTTATCCCTCTTTTGGAGAAAAAAGTTTACGACTATGCCGATCATGAGAACGCTTTGTTTTCCACCCTGCAGGAAGCGGTATCCGGCTGGGACAAGGCCTCCGGAGTGGATGCGAAGATAAACGCGGCTGCCGCGCTTGACGCGGCGTTGTCTCACTTGTTGAAGACGGCGGAGAATTATTCCAAACTCAAGTCCGAACCGGAATTGACGAAGTTAATCAGGGAATTGGCCGTGCGAGAAGAGATAATTTCTTCGGAGAGAGAACTTTTCAACCGGACGGTGAGGGAATATAACGCCATGATAACAATCTTCCCTGCTAACCTTATCGCTTCCGCGTCCGGCTTGAAACCTTTGCCGGAATACAATAAGATTGAGCATAAGGCCAAGACGATAGGGCGTATTAAACTGTAGCTTTATGGATGCGCGGCCGGAGAGCGTGTTATTTATAGCGATGATGAGATATCGCCGCTCATCATTCTGTTTGAGAACCCTTGGGTTGTATCCCGCGGAGCTTTATAATTTCAAGGAAAGATTGATGTTGGTGGCTGTAGGTCGGTATTTCAAGTTCGCGGATTGATCAGTTACGCGGGTATCAAACTGCTCTCCGGCAGGGGCAGAGAAGTTCCCTGGCTCGTGTATCTGTTAGCCGGGATGTTTATTCTGCGGTTCGTTTATTTGAAGTCTTTGTAAAATCGGAAGGGGGTATAACCATGGGAGTGAAAAAAACTGGTGAAAGATACCGTTGTAATGTCTGCGGGAATGAAGTAGTCGTCACCAAAGTCGGCGGGGGAGAACTTGTATGTTGTGGAAAGCCGATGGAGAAAACAGAAGGATGAACTAACAGGCTGCTGAAAAAGCCTGGTTTTTCCGAAAGATGTGAATGGCGAGTCGCGAAAGAGGATAATATTTTAACTGAAAGGATCATATCATGTCTAAATCATTGAAAGGGACTCAAACGGAAAAGAACCTGCTGGCGGCTTTCGCCGGCGAATCGCAGGCGCGCAACCGTTATACGTATTTCGCGAGCGCCGCCAAAAAAGAGGGATTGGAGCAGATATCGGCTATTTTCCTTGATACCGCGGATAACGAAAAAGAGCATGCTAAGGTCTTTTTCAAGTATCTCGAGGGCGGGGACGTGGAGATCACGGCTTCGTATCCGGCGGGGATGGTACAAGATACTAAGTTGAACCTCGCCGCCGCTGCCGCAGGGGAGAATCTGGAGTGGACTACGCTTTACGCCGATTTTGCCCGCGTCGCTGAACAGGAAGGTTTTCCGGAGGTAGCCGCTTCTTTTAAGCAGATATCCAAGGTGGAGAAGGAACACGAAGCCAGATACAGGCAACTACTTGCTAATCTTGAGGCCGGTAAGGTCTTTAAGAAAGAGTCCGTTGTCCGTTGGCACTGCCGCAACTGCGGTTATGTGCATGAGGGAAAAGATGCGCCTAAGGAGTGCCCGGCGTGCAGGCATCCGCAGGCTTATTACGAAATTAAAGCGGAAAATTATTAAAGTATAAAATACGGGTTTTGGGCGCCGTGTTTTAGCTCGATCTGGGAACGGAGTCCGCAGACGTTTCAGCTCCGGAGAAAGCTGTAAGGGCATCTCTCACTTCTTCGAAAGAGGTCTTAAGGTATGAATAACAAGGCTGTAATGGTTGTCGCCGTTATTTCTTTGACCGCTTCTTTCTCCGGTTGGGTAATGTTCGCTAAGGAGAAGGCGCGGCAAGAGGAAAGTAAAGAGAAGTTGGCTGAATACGTGCTCCAGCAGGTGGAAGACAGGCGAAAAATGGAAGAGTCCATCAAAGAACAGCTTCGCCAGAAAAAACAGGAGAAGGAAGTCGTCCTGAAGCTGGAATACGAACGGCAACTGCAGGATTCCATCAACAGCCAGTTAGAACAATACGAGAAGGATAGGGGAGAGTTTATGACCAGACAGTTTGACGACCTCCGCTCCTGGACCGGCGGGCTGGTGAAGCAACAGATGTATGTTTTTAGCGGCAGCCTGCGGAAATCCGTGATGGAGAAGCTCCAGGAATACGAACAAATGTCCGAAGAGCGCGCCGCAGAGCTGAATGTCGTTCTGGATAAACGCACCGCGGCTTACAAAGACGAGATTAAATCTTCTTTACGGGCAGCAATAGAATCTATTAGAGAGGATATTCAGCAGGAGTTCTCGAGCCAAAGGGCGGAGATCAGGGCCGCGTTATTGAAGCAGAAGCAGGAATTGGATACCGTTTTGCGCGGTGCCGGTGGACAGCCGCGTATTAACAACAGCCAGGAATAGTTTTTTTGTGGAGGGTCTATTGTCACTATAGCGATTCCTGCGAAAGTGTCCCCGCAGGCATATCGCCTCGCCACATTCGTTGCGGCATCCATTAGTTTTTCTCTTGTCGCGGGAAACTAATGGAGCTTCGTCGGAGTCCGTTTCTTTTACCTGTAAGGGAACTTGATTATTTAACTCCGACTCAGGCGGTGCTTCGTCGGAGTCCGTTTCTTTTGCCTGTAAGGGAATTTGATTATTCAACTCCGACTCAGGCGGAGCTTCGTCGGAGTCCGTTTCCCTCCTCTTTATGTTTCGACAAATTATTTCCCTTCCGGGTTAAATAATTTCTCGATAGAGGAAGGGAAACGGAGGCGAGAGGATTCGAACCTCTGAGAGGCTTACGCCCCCTCCGGTTTTCGAGACCGGTGCACTCAACCAGCTATGCGACGCCTCCAGATATTCTCGAAGTAATTATTTATACCAGAAATCCTCCTAAAAAGCAAGACGGTTGAGGTCTCTCTCTGGGAAGGAAGGGGTAAGGATCTATGGTATCATTCCCATGATAGGTATATAATTCAGTTGCCATTCAGCGGGTTTTTTGGTATAAATAAGACTTGTAAAGGCGGGAAATCCGGCCTTTCTGTAAAGAAAAACCTCTAAATCCAATTTTTTACTGTAAAGTTTAGGCTCCTTTGGGTTAAGGAGCTTTGTTGGGATTGTATTCATCTCCTAAAGGAGGTAGCAAAATGCGTAACTGGGTAGTGTTGTTCTCGATATTTATGCTGGCCGGATGCGCGTTTGTATTCACCGATGTCAACACAAGGGATTTCACCAGCGTGACGACGGGAATGACCTCCGTTGAAGTTGAAAATACTCTTGGTATCCCTTTTCAGACAAGCAAAGAAATCGTTGCCGGTAAGGAATA